>SNRY01000373.1_pt1 | contig 16173 bp, 12 predicted proteins | sample 4693421 | NCBI WGS metagenome assembly SNRY01 (sample SAMN11003215, study PRJNA524138) | termite gut metagenome | isolation source: Bacteroidetes bacterial symbionts from single cell of protist host amplifed... | host: Streblomastix strix ... | reverse complement strand
ACTATAGCAACGGGGATCCACCTCTATCCATTCCGAACAGAGAAGTTAAGCCCGTTTACGCCGATGGTACTGCAAGAAAAGTGGGAGAGTAGGAAGTTGCCGGTTCTTATCACATAAAACAAAAGAAAGCCTCCATTGGTTTTCTAAGAGATTAGAGAACCAATGGAGGCTTTTTATGTCACAGTTCTCTTTTTATTCGTTTTTATTAGTGTGAGGTAAAGACTCTATTCTTGTCTAGATAAGTGGGGTTTGTATTTTGTTTAATACTTTTATATGTTCTGGATATAATCCAGGATAAGGGAAATTGTTTGTTTGAACGATTTCAGATTATTAGTGGTAAAAAGAGCTGCCACAATCAATCTATTAAGAATAATTTAAAATGTCTCTTTAATAAAATAAAGGAAGTAACGTTATGTATCATTTAAAAATGGATTTATTGAGATTTATGACCCTTTGCAGTTTCATATTTTGTTTTTTTTCATGTTCTAATGTGCCGATTGAAGATGATTCTGCTCAAGAAAAGATACCGATTTCATTATCTGTTAGTGTGGATGTTTCTCATACCTTGGTTACAGGTTCCTCTTTGGAACAAGGTGATGCTATCGGTTTATACATGATGAAATCTTCTTCACCTGAAGATTCTCCTTATGCAAATAATGTGAAGTTTACTCGCTCTACTTCCAATAATTATATTTCGGAAGAATCTCTATTCTATCCAGAAGAAGGAGAGGGGTATGATTTTCTGGCGTATTATCCTTATTATGATGATAATAAAATAGTTGAAGCCGGTAGTACAGATATTAAAGTGGCAATTCAAACTGATCAGAGCGGCGCAAAAGCATTTTCCGCATCTGATTTTATGATTGCCGAAGGTCTTGATATATCAAAACCTGAAGAGATTGTGTCTTTGAGTTTTTATCGCAAAATGTCTTGTTTAAATATACGTCTTCGTCCTGGACAGGGATATACAGCAGACGGACTGTTAGAGGTAAATCCTATTGTTCGGATTTCCGGTATGTACACGAATGCGCTTTATAATTTTTCTTCCGGTAAATTTTCCAGTTATAACACTCCTACGGATATTATTCCAAATGGTACGTGGAAAATAGATAATGGTATGCTTGTGGGAAAAAGTGCTATTGTTATTCCTCAAATTACTTCTGCATCTCGTGTTTCGATTGAATTGGAAGTTGACGGTGTTTTTTTTGATTGTAAACTTGGTGCAAGTTTTGAAAGTGGAACCTCCCATGATGTTACTTTAACGGCTTCTCCAAATTATGGAGGGCTTCCGATTGTCATATCATCTACTGATGTTAGTGATTGGAAAGAGGGGCAGAGCATAGATATAGAAGCAACTATCGCTCTTTCTCCTTATGTTTCCATGTCGAATTTCACCTTTTCCGAATCGTTAATCTACCGTTTGACTGCAGACGGTTCATTCGTGGGTGAAATATGTAGAGAGTACCTTTTTGCGGATAATATCAATGCTCGCGCTGTAGTGATTTATCCTGTGAAGGATGGAAAGACGGATTTAACTAACGGTTTGGCGGTTCTTGTGGAAGGGAGTGAAAATAAGAATGTTCATGGAGGAAAGGTTTCTTGGAGTGCAGATGGTCGTTTAACGTACACAGCCGGTGCTTCTGCTCCAGTAAATTCGATATATATGACCTCCGGGGGTAAAATTGTAACTTCTCGAGAAGAAAATGTTTTGCGACTTGCGTATCATCCTTATGTACTTACAGACACCCGTCAAACAGAAACATGTGTGTATCCTATTGTAAAGATTGGCAGGCAGTATTGGATGGGCGAGAATCTTCGAGCATCGAAATATACGAATGGTACAGATATTCTTTTGGCGGAAAATTGCTTAGAGCCTTTGTCAAATCATTATTGCATACAAGATAATTCTTTTTTTTACAATCATGGAGCTGTCAATACGGGAATACTTCCTCCCTCCGGCTGGAAAATTGCAGATGATGATGCTTGGGAGGTATTAAAAGCGTATATTGGCGGAAGTACTTCTGTTCTGAAATCCAAATCGGGATGGAAAACAAGTAATAACCAAAGGGCTAATTTTACGGGGTTCAATGCAACTGCATCCGGTCTGTACAATAAAATATATAAATATAATGGTGAATATGCGGCTTTTTGGAGTGTGAGTAATTCTTTCCCTAATGAAGCAAATAAATCCGTAATAATAGAATACGATACAGATTCGATGGAAGAAAATCCAAGTACAGGAGTTTTAGGGCTTTCGGTGAGATGCGTTCTCCCGTAAGCACCGTGCATAATGACCGTAAGGAGCGTGCATAATTCCGGTAGGTAACGCATTATTTATCGGCTTCTACGTAAATATCGCCCCTTATGACGGGGTGCATAGGCAAAATGTGTTGCACCGGTTGCGTCAGCCGCGTGAGATACTATAGTATTATCCAAATTATTTGGGGATTTATTTTATCTTTGCGGTAATCAAAAGAAGACTCTTTTTGATTCATTGAATCGAAGTCTATCTTGTGCGGGGGGTATATCCCCCCGCATTGGGATGATTCCGGTTTGGTATATAGTAAAAGCCCCGTTTGGTATATACCAAACGGGGCTTTTACTATATACCAAACCGGCAGGGTTTAGCCCAAACCCAGCCGGTTTTGATTGAAAACTGAGAGGGTTTTGATTCAAAACTGAGGGGGTTTAGCTCAGATAGTTGAAAATTCTTCAGTATCTGTTCAAATTTGGAGCCTTTGGGGTTCCCGGTATGGGCTAAAACGGTAGATGGTTGGGGTTACACCAACTGCGTCAGCCGCGTGAGGGCTGCGAGCGAAAATGCTTTTTGGGGCTGATAAGCCCCAAAAACATTGTAGCGGACAGCCCGACCCCCACCCCGCTAGCCGACCGGAGGTACCGCTGGGCTGTGGGGGGTGGGGGGCACGCCCAAATTATTTTCTTTCTTTCCGTTTTATAAATGCACTACGAGTTAAAATCACTATTTTTGCAGCTAATCATATAAACAAGTGTAACTCATTAAATTAATTTATAATTAAAATGACACAGGAAGAGGTTTTTAAGAAGTTAGTGTCTCATTGCAAAGAATATGGTTTCGTGTTTCCCTCGAGTGATATTTATGACGGATTGGGTGCGGTGTACGACTATGGGCAGATGGGGGTTGAACTGAAAAACAACATTAAAAAATATTGGTGGGACAGCATGGTGTTACTGCATGAGAACATTGTGGGGATTGATTCCGCCATTTTTATGCATCCTACCATATGGAAAGCTTCCGGGCATGTGGATGCGTTCAATGATCCCTTGATAGATAATAAAGATTCTAAAAAACGCTATCGTGCCGACGTGCTTATTGAAGAGCAATTGGCAAGGTATGATGATAAGATGGATAAAGAGGTGGGCAGGGCTGCCAAGAAGTTCGGCGACAGCTTCGACGAGGTGCAATTCCGCTCTACTAACGTACGGGTGTTGGAGCAGCAAGCTAAACGCGAGGCTCTGCACGCACGTTTTGCCAAGGCATTGAACGATGGGAGTCTCGAAGAGTTGCGACAGATTATTATTGACGAGGAAATCGTTTGCCCAGTATCGGGAACGAAGAATTGGACGGATGTACGCCAATTCAATTTGATGTTTACTACCGAGATAGGATCCACCGCTGAGGGGGCGATGAAAATATATCTCCGTCCTGAAACGGCTCAAGGTATTTTTGTAAATTACCTTAACGTACAAAAGACGGGGCGTATGAAAATTCCTTTTGGCATTGCGCAAATAGGTAAAGCGTTTCGCAATGAGATTGTGGCCCGCCAGTTCATTTTCCGTATGCGGGAATTTGAACAGATGGAGATGCAATTCTTTGTCCGCCCCGGTAGTGAATTGGAATGGTTCAAAAGGTGGAAGGAATTCCGCCTGAAATGGCACAAAGCATTGGGCTTTGGCGACGACCACTACCGTTATCACGACCACGATAAGCTGGCGCACTATGCGAATGCCGCCACAGATATTGAATTTCTTATGCCTTTCGGCTTTAAGGAGGTAGAAGGTATTCACTCGCGTACCGACTTCGATTTAAGTCAGCACGAGAAATACTGCGGAAAGAGCATCAAATACTTCGACCCGGAATTGAACGAATCTTATACCCCGTATGTTATTGAAACGAGTATCGGAGTGGACCGCATGTTCCTCAGCATCATATCGGCTTCTTATAAAGAAGAAGAATTAGAAAACGGGGAGAGCCGTGCCGTGTTGAAATTGCCGGCTTCGTTGGCTCCCGTGAAGTTGGCGGTGATGCCTTTGGTCAAGAAAGACGGGTTGCCTGAAAAGGCGCGTGGAATTATAGATGAGCTTAAATTCCATTTCAATTGCCGGTATGACGAAAAGGATAGCATAGGCAAACGTTACCGCCGTCAAGATGCTATCGGCACACCGTATTGTGTTACGGTGGATCATCAGACGCTGGAAGACAATAGCGTAACGTTGCGCGACCGCGACAGTATGCAGCAAGAGCGGGTAGCCATATCCCAACTGGACGGCATTATAGCCGGCAGAGTGAGCATCACTTCGCTGTTGAAATCATTAAAGTAATTCCGAAAAATATGAAAAAGATAATATATTGTTTGTTGCCTCTGCTACTCCTGTTTACTGCTTGTGAAGAAACGGTGGAAATAGGCAAATATGATAACTGGCAGGTGCGTAATGAAGCTTTTATCGACTCTTTGCAACAGGTATATGATGCAAAGACTGACCCCGAATTGTTTGGCGTCATTGATAGCAGGGACAAAAGCCAAAGGATATTCTTTAAGAAGTTGCCGGGGAGTACCATCAAGGAAAATAAGTCCCCGTTTCTTACCGATTCGGTAAATACATTTTATCGCGGGATGCTGATTAATGAAGCCGTATTTGCTAAAGCTTCCCCGCCGAAGTATTATACTACCTTGTATAAGGAATTAGATGTATTCGACTATAACTTTTCGGGAGATAGCCCCTCCGAGTTCGATAGCTTCACGACGTTTAAAGTTAGTGGAGTAGTTAATGGTTGGATTGAGATATTGCAACGGATGAAAGTCGGCGAGCGTTGGGAAATCTATATTCCTTGGAAAAGCGCCTATGGTTCCACGGCTCATCAATCGATTCCCGCATATTCCGTACTGATATTTGATGTACAGTTGGAAGGGATTAAAGAGTTTATTTAGTGGAAAAGGGAGAGTGGAAAATCGAATGTGCTGCTTCCCCACGTTCAACCCTCCCGCTTTTTCTTCTTCTTAAGGTACGGGTAAGTTCTCCATACAAAAAGGAACAGGGCTAATGCCGAGGACAGCAAGCCTGCTAAGAAGATAGTTTCAGACAGGCTGTTAATCACCAGATAATAAGATATGGCAATCCCCAAAGATACACCGATCTCCCATCCTAACATATAAGTCATGTTAGCGGTTCCGCGCTGACAGTGCTTGGATAACATAACAAACATCATTAAAAACTTGGGAGTAATAAATCCTAAACCGCTTCCTAACAAGACGAATGAAGCAAATCGTACGACACTGCTTACGGAAAATACCGGTAATAACATCGCCGTAAATAGTACCATCAACCCAATAAGCGTTTGCGCATATACCTCTTTCTTATCTTTCCAAACGAATTTCATAAAGAAGATGGATACTAAAAAGCCGATACCTGCCGCGGCAAAGTGAGGAATCATCACTTCATACGCCATAAAGCGATATACTTCCGTATCATTGATTGAAGGAATGATAAGCAAACCCGGCACAACCGCCACAAAAATCAAATTCAACATCGGTAACCATCCGCGAGGTAGAAGAAAGCGATCAAAACTGCACATCCTTACCCCTATGGGGGCACGAAAAGGTACGCGCGTTATCAATACAGCACACAGGGCTATTGCCTCTGCAACAACCGAAACATGAATTACCGTTTCAAAATTATATTGTAAATATAAAACCGTTCCCAATGCGATACCGGTAATCATCCCCAAACGTGCTAGCCAGCTAAAAATCATATTACTTGCACTTCTCTGAGCGGAAACAGTCAAATCAATACTTAGCGTAAAAATTCCCAAAGTTCCCACGCCATAAGCCATTCCTTGCGCTAAACATAACATCCAAAGCTCCGCTTCATTATTGATAATAGTATAACAAAACAAGATGCTAATCATAACTGTCAACGAAAGCATATACATATACTTCCGCTTACAGGTATCAATCCAATAGCTGTAAAAAGGACCAAGCACAAGCATCGCTCCCGTAAGAAGCAAGCATATTACTCCCCCCGAAACCGGATAGAGTTCTAATCGCTCAATCATAATCGGCGGTAATACTGCAAGCAGCATGTACCAAGAGAGAAACATCAGGAAACTACTGAAGCAAAGCCGCTTAAAAGAGGATGTCCATAAACTGCAAGTCTGATTTATTTCAATCATTCACCCTTTATTCTCCCTTCTCCGGTATTAATATTGTTCTTTTTCGTTTGGAAAGTCTTTTGCTTTTACGTCTGTTGCATACTGCCGGATAGCTCCTGCCATAACAGTATATAAATCGGCATAACGCCTTAAAAAACGTGGACTAAACCCTTTCGTCATACCCAACATATCTTGAATAACCAGTACTTGACCGTCAACGCCCCCTCCGGCGCCAATACCAATAATGGGAATCGTTAATTCTTTTGCCACACGCTCGCCCAGCTCTGCCGGAATTTTCTCCAATACAATGCCGAAACACCCTGCTTCTTCTAACAAATGAGCATCATGAATCAGTTTGTCCGCTTCGGTTTTATCTTTGGCACGTACGGTATAAGTACCGTATTTGTTTATTGATTGCGGCATCAAACCAAGATGCCCCATAATCGGGATACCGGCACAAAGAATCCGTTTTACGGTTTCGATAACCTCCTCACCACCTTCTAATTTCAAAGCATCCACATGACTTTCTTTCATTATACGAATCGCCGAAGCCATGCCTTCTTTAGAATTTCCCTGATAACTACCGAAAGGCATATCAGCTACTACCATCGCACGATTTACAGCACGAACCACCGATTTGGCGTGATAAATCATTTGGTCAAGTGTAATGGGAAGCGTTGTTACGTTACCTGCCATTACATTTGAAGCGGAATCACCCACTAAAATTACATCCACACCGGCATCGTCAACAATCTTTGCCATCGTATAATCATAAGATGTAAGCATTGATATTCTTTCGCCTCTTTGCTTCATTTCAATAAGGCGACGGGTGGTAACCTTCCTTGTATCGTCTGAGATATAATCACTCATTGTAATAACCTTTTATATGTAATTGTACAATAATAACGGCGAACAATAATACTACTGCCCGCCGCCATCATGTTATTTTAAAATCTATTTAGTGGTTTTCATTCATCTTAATTTATAGATAGAACTCTTTCAATTCTCTCAAAATCTAAATTATAGGCATTGCTTATGGGGAATACAACACGGAAACCAATATCATCGTCCATATATTCAGGAAGTAAACATGTTCTGGAAGCAGAACGACAGTCAATAAGAGAAGTTTGGTAACTACCCCCACGCAATACGTGATAATCACCTTTTCCGGAATATTTATAATCATAAGGAACCGGTCCCCCCATTGCACTTCTCTTAACCGCATCGCGACACCATTCGTATACATTGCCATGCATATTATACAATCCATTCTTGTTTGGAGAAAGTGCATTTACACGAAGAACTTCATCATCACCATTACTTGAAACTTCATCTCGACAATTTACATATCGCGGATATAACTTATCAAAGTCCTCGTTGCTATTTTCATTACTGAATGAAAATAAACCATAATTTCCTGCACGGCAAGCAGTCTCCCATTCCGCTTCACTCGGCAAATCACCTCCTAACCATTCTGCAAAAGCCTTAGCTCCATGCCAAGTAACATTTGTTACAGGATAATTATTATTCGATGAATTAACAACACGCCATTTACGATTCTCATAATTATAATTTATTATTGTATTATGTGGCTGAAGCTTCTCTTTCTCTATTTCATCCTTAGGTTTATCATTTAAGAAATCAACATATTGCTTATTTGTTATTTCATACGAACTTATCCAAAATGTTCCTATAGGAGCTTTATGTCTCGGATATTCATTTACTGTTGCCTCCTCTGTTCCTTCCGGGCTTCCAATCCAATAATTTTCTCCTCCTATAATTTTTACTAAGTTTATCGGAATATATTCAGGGTCATCCCAATTAACAGGCACGGATATTTCGTCTCCCCAAGAGGATATTTCTTCTCCGCCAACCTCAATCCACTGTTTTCCTAAATAAAGCGTATATTCGTACTTTTTACCCTCATCAAAAGCTTTATTTGCCGGAATATTCCATCTTGCAATGTTTCCAAACAAATCGAATTCTATATATGTATCAGCTCCAGTAGTCTGTGGGATTAGAATCATCTCCACTCTTTTTCCATCTGATGTTGTTTTAGCAGGAATAGTTTTTATCTCTTCACGATTGGAAATAAGCTTATTTACCAATGAAAAGCTGGCTTTGGTATAGAAACCATTTGCTTTTACTTTAATACCCTTAAAATAAGCATTCATCTCTTCTGATAAATTGGGTTGCAGGTTCAAAACCAATTTTGCTAATTGATGATGAAACGTCAAAGGTATCTCCAGATTTTGAGGGGATTTATCTTCAAGCGTAGCATAAAGTAAATCAACTTTTGAGGGATCTTCTCCTTGATCACTTATGTCTATAGAATAAAGAAAATTGGCCGTTACAGTGCTTTTATAAGGATAATATGCTACAAAACTAATCGTTGGACTGTTGTATGGATAATATATTTCATCCTTCTCACTTTCAGCAACAAAAACAGAATTCTTGCCTTCTTTTGTTGATTGATACTTATTATTAACAACCTCCCCCAAAATAACCTCTCCAGAAAGCGGTTTGCCATTTTCTATCATATAGACCCCGATATAATCTTCCGTCCTCCATTCCTCTTTTGTTAGGGCGGCTACCTCTCCCGCTCCCGAAGCCCTCGACACAGAAGATACTTCCGATAACCATGAATTAAATTTCACTGCCTGATTACCGAACACGGGGTTATGATCCTCATTCGCATTACATCCTATTAAAAGAATAGCTACTATTAGCCATCCTCCCAATACCCGCATACTCAAAGTCATAGTTCTTTTCATATTTATGATATTTTATCGCCACGCATCAAGGCTTATAATTATAACTAAATTTATAGCTCTTCTCTTTTTCGAATTTTCCATCATTATCATCAATGGTAATAAGGTTTTTAGAAGAAATAGAGAAAAGCCCGTTATCTCCTTTATTGCCGGAAAGACTATAATAGAATAAAGGCGCATCACCTGTAACAGTCTGCGGAATGACTATTGCTTGATATTGATATGCAGCTTTATTATCATCCAACTTATGCATACCTATTAGTATATTCTTTCTTTCTTTTGTATAAACCAATTCTTTTCTTCCTTCTTCTCTTCCTAATGCTACAAGTATCAATTCAAATTTTTCCACTGAATAGACCGATGTATTAAAAGCCACGTTGGCAAATGGAGATGAACTTCCTGCCGATAGCACATCAAACTTTACTAACGAAAAATGATGGTTAAATTTCAGTTTTACCGTACCTCCCCTCTCGGTATGCCCTCTCTCATACGCAGTCATAAAATCGGACTTACCCAAAGTACTTCTTCCTTCTTGGTTATCCAACACGCCATTAATATTCATAGCTGTCGGATCCAAATCTTCCTGATAAGGATAATAAGCGTAAAAATCATATACTATAGTATCTGCACCTATAGGATAAGAAACCGGAGTATCAAAAGCCCATTCATTTCTGAAAGAGTCATAAGTTAACTTCGCATTATGGATAAAGTTCTTTTCTTCCGCACTCTTCAAATCATTATAAGTAGCATTATCACTCCTTTTCCGTTTTACGGCAAAAAGACCAATTTCATCTCCATCTTCGAATTTACAACCTTCTACGTCTAATCGGGTATCAGAACTTGTCGTACTTACCTCAAATCCGGATGCCTCAACCTGAAACCGGATTATTTGACCTTCCTGATTATCATTATTCAACTCTTTATCGCTATCGCAAGCATTCAAAGAGAATAATGAGAATATTATTACCGGCAATGTGACTAATATTTGTTTCATTTCTATCCGTTATTTTTAATTTATCTCAATCAATCGGGCCATTGTATTACCTGCGAATCATTTCCCACTTCTCCTATTTCCCATTCGGCAATCTCTCCATTTATTCCCAGAACATTACATTTGAGTATCATAGGAATATTTTTAGATTCATTAAACGACTCCATGAATCTTGTCAAGTCAATGTTGATTGTAACTTCCTTTTTATTTATTATATCATTATAAATTAGTCCAAATGAAAGATTCTGTCCATTTGCAGATTTGGGGAAAATACCCAGCAACTCCACAGATGCTCTGAATTCATCGTCATTATATACCTTAAATTCAGGTCTAACTACTGCTTCAGATTCTGCTGTATTCGTTTCGTAATCCCATTTTGAAGCAACGCCTGTTAAACTCGCCGTTTTATCGTCAATCTCAATATTGGAAGAGGACACATCTTTCACATTTAAGATTATTTCCAGTTTCCGCACCTGCGATTCCATTTTCCCCTCTACTTTTATTACCTTATCTGCTTCTATTAGCACATTCTTCAACATGAAAGTATATAACCGCCCAATATTTCCGCTAATTACAAAATCATTAACAGGTACTTCGGCAGTGGAATTTTCGGGGTCAAGTTTAATCTTTTCAGTGGTACTGTATATCAATATTGAGCGTTCACCCGGTTCTATCAGCGTAGGAAAGATTTTTTCATTGGTAGATATGGTGCTTGTTTCTCCTTCCACATAGATTGTATATTTTTCCGGTATACCAATGTGTTCTTCCTTTAAGTCACTCCAATCGACAACAACTTCTATTTTCCCATGATCTGGATGGTTCGTATTGTACGGGTTTGTCTTATGGCACGATGACATCACTATCGCTCCCAGCGCACATAATGTTAACAATTTGGTACTTTTCATTTCTTTGCTTTTTATCTTAAAATAAACGCGAGTCCCTAAACTATTGAGCAAAAATACATATAAAATTATCATACGAAAGTACAAAGGTAATATTTTTTTGTAATCTCCTATTTTTAAACAAAAGTTTTGAATTTATTAGAGTTTATATTCAAACTGTAGTGCATTTATAAAAAACAAGGGAAACTAACTTCGCAGGAGTAGAGGTATTGCTTTCACTTACTCTTTCTATGTATAGTGTTGAATTCTTCCGCTTCTTTTTTTAACCTGCTTAAAATATCACCACAGCGCCCGCCGAAAAATCTACACAGTCGAATTTACCGTGAAGGTCAAGAATCGGACGAACGCCCGTAATCGGCGAAAAAACACTGCGGTGTCTCTGCAAAAACACTACAGTGCTTCTACAAAAACGCTTCAGTGTTTTTTGAACTCTCTTTCGTCACTCCGGGAATCCCCTTGTGGCGCCCAAAATCTGACGCAGCGACCGAAAATCGGCTACCTGCCGCAGAGAAATCTGATAATATGGCACATAAAATTCTCCTACTTTTCATTTTTCATTTTCAACTTTTCAGTGTTGATGGGAGTTGAAAGAGGTTTAATACTTCTCACCTTTGTGTCTCCTCGTCTCTGTGTTTTAAAATATTGACACAGGGAATAGCGAAATAATTGTACAGCAGGGTGAGGGCGCTCCCAGATTAAAAAAGGAGAGGGGTAAGCAAGGCAAACTTAAGGATTGCCCTGATCTGCCGATTAATAAAAAACTCTTTTGTAACAGCATAAATAATTTATACGTATCTTTGAAAATATATTGTATAACCAGCAACTAGAATTATTGTACTATGCAACGACGACACTTTGTAAAAACACTCGGCTTTATGGCAACAGTGCCAGTTATTCAAAGCCTTGCTTCGCCCCTTGCGACATTTTCGGATAGTAAGGAAATCTATGAATGGCGTATTTATACGCTTACGGGAAACGGGGATTCTTTTGATGTTTTTTTTGAAAACGTACTAATCCCTGCCTACAATCGTTTCAATATAAAAACAGGTGCTTTTTCACTCTATAAGAAAGAAGAAGAGAAAGAAAAGCGCCATATTTTATTTATTTATCCCGACATCACGACCTTTCATAAGGTGAAAAGGGAAATATGGAATGATACTGTTTTCCGCCGGTCGGCTCAATCGTTTTTCGATGCCTCAGCCCCTGCGCCTGTTTATTCCGACTTTGATACTTACCTCAGTGAGGCTTTTGATAAAATACCTACGCATCGGCTACCGGACAAGAGTCGTACCCTTTTTGAAATACGCATCTATCGTAGCCCCAATGAAGAAGCTAATCAGCGCAAAGTGCGCATGTTCAATGTAGATGAGATCAATATATTTGATGAAGTAGGGGTTAACTCCGTTTGCTATGGTGATATACTTTCCGGTCCACGTATGCCGGCTTTAATGTACCTCACGTGGTACAAAGACGAAACAGCCCGCACTCAAGCATGGGGGAAATTCGGTTCACATCCTGAATGGACGCGTATCAAATCATTGCCGGAATATGCTTATGCGGCAACCAACAATCAAAGTATATTACTCTCCCCTCTGCTTTATTCTCAGTTATAGAGCCGGTTTTCCTCCTCTATTTAAGGATATCATGCAGTGCTACTTTCTTTATTTGGCATATGGTGGAACTAATTATCACGGTTGGCAGATTCAACCCAATGGTTTGAGTATTCAAGAATGCCTGATGAAAGCACTTTCTATTCTTTAATAAGAGAAGTGTAAAAGGAAAAAGACCGGATGCGGGATGGAATAATGAGTATTTATTGAAAATACTAATAAATTGAGACGCGTTTGCCCTGGGGGTAAGGAGGGAAGGCAGGGCAAACGCATCTTAAATAATATTTTGCCAAATTTTTCAATACTAAAAATTTTCCTATTTCGTTTGTAGCAAAAAGAGCTATGCAAGCACCCATTAGTTATTTTACAGAGTTGACCGACCCTCGTGTGGATAGGAGTAAATATCATTTGATGGAGGACATCATTTTCATAACCATTGCAGCGGTCATTTGTGGAGCGGAAACATGGAATGATATTGAAAATTATGGCAAGTCAAAAGAATTCTGGTTGAGGCAATATCTTCAATTACCCAATGGCATTCCCTCTCACGACACCTTTAATCGATTTTTCAGTGCGTTAGACCCCGATGAATTTGAACAGGCTTTCCTCTCATGGATAAAAGCCATCTCAAATCTCACAGAGGGCGACGTGGTCAGCATTGATGGAAAGACCATTTGCGGTTCACGAGAGGGTGATTCCAAACGTGCGGTTCATATTGTCAGTGCGTGGTCTAAAGCTAACCAATTGAGTTTAGGACAAGTAAAGGTCGATGAAAAATCGAATGAAATCACAGCTATACCCAAGTTGTTGAATGTTTTAGCACTCAAAGGATGCCTAGTTACCATAGATGCGATGGGCTGTCAGCGGGACATCGCCAGCAGTATAATAGAAAAAGAAGCCGATTACCTTTTAGCCCTCAAAGGCAATCAAGGTTGCTTAGAAGAGGATGCAGAAAAAGTTACGTCAAGTACGCCATTTACGCGCTAAAGTTTTGGGACTAATTCGTAGCCATCGTTCATAGAAAAAGCATAAATAGGTGATATTTAGGAATATAGGGGTTTAGGTTCATGTCCCCCCGCTTCCGCAAATAACGCTGGTTACCAGCAAGTTACAAGATTAACACCCGAATTTACACCACACAATGTAAAGGAGGGTGTTTGGTTTTTATTCCCTATATAGTAATCCAAAAATGCTATAAATCCATATTCAATCATGAATCGGATTCCGAAGCAACTAGCTACGCGAGTGCAATACTTGCAAATCGCCCGTCAACCTCCCTGCGAATTGAGTGGTGGACAGGCAGGCGGTTGTATTAGTATCGTCTATCGTCTATCACTTCTACACTTTCTCCGTTTAAAACATACGAAATAATTCTTTTCCCTTTCATATCGCATAAAAATATTTTTAAATGCGATTGTACTGTTCCCCCTTCTTTTATTGCGTTTTCAATTGCTGTTTCGTATTTGCGTTCTATATTAGGTAATGTTCCAGCGTCAATATTTTCTAAAACTTGAACAAAGTAATTAGTTAGTTCTACTTCTTCATCGTACATCAACTTTAAAAAATCTTTGGAATAGGATTTTTGATTCGGATTTAACGCCTTGAATTCGATAAGGTGTTTTCGTTTCTTATTTTCGTACAGGCAGATATCAATATTGCCGGATACTCCCTTAACTCCGTCTATTATAGGTATAACACCTTTAAACAGAAACTTTTTCGTCGTGGGCGTTTCTACCGAATAAAGAAATTGCTTTTGCTCTGCTTGTTCAAGCGTTTTAGCAAAAAGGAATACTATTTCTTGTTCGCTTACCCTTCTTTTGTTATTTCTTAACGGAAAAACTAATTTGTTTTTTTGGTTTTTTGTTCCGTCTGCTATACAATCCAGATTCATAAACTCCTTTAATGACTCAATAATCAATTCTTCTACATTTTTCATTTTTCAAGTTAATTTAAATTGTAAATATCATATAATTCCTATAGTTTTAGTTATAACTGGAATAGGAACATTGTCTACTATTTCCCATTCAACAAACTTGTACCCCCCCCAATAAGGCTTAATATCAATGGTCGTTTATATCATATTAAAATCAAATAATAAGATTTGCACTTATTTCCTATAATGTGATTACCAGCACAAAAGTAGTAATTTTTTGATAAACATTAACGGTTTACAGCTTTATGCCTTTGTTCTTTTCCGCATCTCGCATTGGTTTGATATGAATACCTATTACCTTTGGAAACTCCTTATACTTTAGCTTAAACCAGTCAATTATATTCGTGCCGTTGATAGTCAAACGTAGCTTGTCGGGGTTATCTGATTCATGGTCTATCTTTACTTTTGCATCCTTCACCTCAAAATATTGTTTGTGTTCAGAGGAATACAATTTGCCGGAAGCAATAGACAAAGTAATACCTTTAAGTAACTGCCTGACGGCTTCAATTGTGAATCCAATTTTTTGACATAGAGCCGCTATTCGTAACTGCTCTTTCACCATGGGGAACAATTCATGAATCCGGTTTAGCTCCTCCTGCGCTTTATAAGGCTCGTATTCTTGTTTGGCTTTTTGGAGTTTGGTTTCAATGCAGGTCAATTCATTATCTTTTCTACGAACATACTCATCCATAGCTAAATATTTGTCCCTTGCTTCGTCTTTCAGGTCATAGACGTGACGGACTTCTTCTCTAGTTGCTTCTTTCTGCTCCTGCAAATCTTCAATCTCTCCCTTTAGATTTTCGTTTTTCACATACAACTCCCTGTAATATTTTCCGGTATTGATATGCCTTGCTTCTGAACCTTCAATACCCCGCTGTAATCCGTAAACTTGCATCCGCTGGGCATAACTGTCCTGATACCCTTTCAACTTATCCCGTGCCATTACATCATCGGCACAAAGGCGGGCGGTGTTTGGATTCTTCTTTCGGTATTTCTTTTTGCCTTCGGTTGGTTTATCCTCTCTGGCTTTTCTTCTTTCACCGGTAACGATAGGAACAACCGTTGCATGAATATGAGGCGTTGTTTCATCTCTGTGCAGGACGGCTGAAACAAGATTCTCCGCACCGAACGTTTTCTCTAACCAGTCAACACTCTCGGCACACCAATCATTCAACCCTCCGGCTTCTTCTATCCGTTTCATATCTTCGGGGCTACCTGAAAGCATCACCCCTATTGCCCTGACCTGATTCTTTCCTATTTTGCGGGTAATACCAGCGTTCTCTATCCGGTGCTGAATCGCTTCGGTGCGGTTCTTTACTCCTTCGGGAAACCCTATCAATTCCCGATTCAAATGAGTACGACTTTCATCTGCATTTTTTGGATGGATTGTCCGCTCGATATGGGCGGATGTTCCCGCATCGTTACCTGATGCCTTTATTCTTATGGTTTATGCAAGTGCATTTTGATAATTATTTTCATAAAGTTTGTTATTTTTTATCACTGCAAACATCCGGTGAACGAGTTTTGCTCTGACTGCATTTAAGACCGACATTTTAT
>SNRY01000372.1_pt1 | contig 16173 bp, 10 predicted proteins | sample 4693421 | NCBI WGS metagenome assembly SNRY01 (sample SAMN11003215, study PRJNA524138) | termite gut metagenome | isolation source: Bacteroidetes bacterial symbionts from single cell of protist host amplifed... | host: Streblomastix strix ... | reverse complement strand
TATTTGGCAAGATTCAAAAGAAAGGGAAAGTGCTACAGCAAAGCGCAACACATGATTGAGAAATCGTTAAAATTATTGTTTCTAAAACTCAATAACGAATTACCTATATTAATTTAACAATGCCTTTGAGCAGTATCCCGATATCGAAAAGGGATATTCATTAACACATTCCCGGCGAATGATTTTCGCCAAAAACACAATCAAAGATGCTGCCAGACTGAGCCTTGCTAAATGGTACAATCAAGTAACAGATTCCGGATTCAAATCATTTTAATACTATCGCCGCTACGGTTTATGAACATTACGATGAAATAGTGAACTTCTTCATCAATCGTTCAACCAATGCTTCAGCCGAAGCTTTCAATGCTAAAGTAAAAGCCTTCAGAGCTTCGCTCAGAGGAGTAACGGATAGTAAATTCTTCTTGTTTAGACTGACTAAAGAATTTTCTTAAATTGAACTATTCACCCCCAAAAGAGGTGGCATTTCGCTCAATTTATGGCTATACCACCGAAAATTCTTTAAATGTTAAAGGCAAAGCCGAAATTACATTACCACCCGCAAAGCAGGTGGGTTTTTAAGTTATACTAAAATCTATGCTTGAACTCAGGGTTTTGATGGTGAGCCCAATTCATTGCTTTTTTGATACGAAGTTAATAACACTATCCCAAATTAACAATTCCAAAATAAATATAAAATTAGGAATTGGAAAAGCTATAACAAAAGTTTGTGTCAACGCGGCAGTTTAAGCATATGGTTGGAAGATTCGTTGATAGAAGAGTGGAAACATGTGATTAAAAAGAAAAAGGAAGTTGGCGGACTAACCTGTTCAGAGAGTATAATCCAGTGTTGCCTGTTACTGAAAATCACCTGTCGCTTAAAGCTGCGTCAGAGTAGGTGTTTTTATTCAAAGTCTGGTTTAACATTAAATAAATTCATTGAGATAGGTATGCCCGAGGCTTACAAAGTAGGTTAATGTTCTATGCTACGATAGAAAAGAAAAATACTGCCTTGACTATCGTTGTAACAAAATCTAAAGAAACTAAAAATGTAACGATGAGAAAATATTTTGTTACATATAGAAAAATAATTGAAACACAATTTTCATTTTCTTGATGAAGAATACTGTAATTTTGAAAGGAATTAGCAACATCTTAAATCTCTTAAATACTATCATAAAATCCGTTTATTGACAAATGGTAAACCACAGAAAAAGCATCTTAATTTAAGGAAATAATTATATCAATAAACGGACACTTTTTGTTAAATTAAAAATAAAGACAAATGGGAAACACAAATCAAAGCAAGTCGTTCAAGCTGTTGTTGTACTAACTTGACATCAGCCACACCCAATCCCGTTTACCATTGACTTCACCCTTGCCGAATGTTCGCGCAATTTTACGGTGAAGGTTATCATTGGTTTGATTTGGTGTGCACGCAGACGTGGCATACGAAAGTCGTCACTTATGAAATTTGCAGGTCTAATGCAGGAGGCCATACGCCGGCAACATATACGCACAACATTGAGATGCATCACTACCTGCGTCTCATTCCGCAAGGATAACTCATAAGGAATGGAAACGAGAGACGATGAGAAGAATGTTTATCAAAATCCAGGCTGTAGGGATCAATCATTCATTTTTCCATTGTAAAGCCTCCTTCTTCCTCTCATGCGGAAAGAGGAGAAAGGTTTTCTTTTATGAACAGTAAAAGAAACAGTAAAAATCTTGCATACACCATGCAAAATGTTTTTATTTGAATCTACATACAAGAACTAAAGAAGTACTATGAATTTCACAAAAATAACCTTAACTCTCGCTTGTTTCTTACTTTCGATAACTCCTTTTGCCCAAACATCCAAACAATTTGTTTCTTCTGAAAACACGGGAAATGCTTTCGTCTTAACCCAAGCATTTGTTACCGTCCCCATGTTGGTTGATAGTCTGGATTACGCCGGATCGCTTCGCGCCTCCCGTAATCTAAGAGAAGACATTGGTAGAGTAATTGGAAAGCAACCCGGATATTTTCTGAACGCGACACTCAACTATAACGCAAACCGTGGTCTGCGTTATGCTGTATCCTTTGACGGGGGAGAAGAACAAATAGTAAACATCAATCAGACCTATGACCACAGACAAATGAAAAGGTGGCAAGCAAACAGCATCAATAGCACAGTAACGACACATATCATTTCTGCGTCCAGAAAGCATACGTTGCGTTTTCGCGCTTTAGATCCGGGCATGGTACCGCAAAAGATAATGATAGACACAGGCAATTTGAAGCCGTCTTATTTGGGTGCGCCTGAAAGTAAAACAATAAAATTTTAATTAACTATGTTACAGAAACATTTTTTCAAGGGATTGTTGGTTTGTCTTATTTTTTGTTTTGCACAGTTGTGCGAAGCAAAAGTGAAATTGCCGACTTTAATTTCCGATGGTCTGATACTCCAAAGAGAACAGAATGTCAAGGTTTGGGGGTATGCAAATCCGGGAGAGGAAGTGAAAATTAACTTCCTAAAAAAGAAATATCAAACTAACGCCGATACAACCGGTAATTGGCAAGTGATTCTACCTCCGATGAAAGCAGGGGGACCTTACACCATGCAGATAAATGAAATAGAAATAAAGGATATTTTGGTAGGCGACGTATGGCTGTGTTCGGGACAATCCAATATGGAATTACCGGTAAGCAGAGTTACCGATATGTTCCGTGAAGAAGTGGAAACATATACCAATCCGATGATTCGGTATATCAAAATTCCTTTGGCTTACAATTTTCACCAGCCTCAAACCGACATAGCTCCTGTTTCGTGGAAAGCGTTAACACAAGAAAATGTAATGTCTTTCTCGGCTGTGGCTTATTTCTTTGCTAAAGATTTATATGCTGTAACCAAAGTTCCCATAGGGTTGATTAATTCAAGTGTAGGCGGTTCACCGGTAGAGGCATGGATAAGCGAGGAAAGTTTACGTCCTTTTCCCAAATACATAAATGAAAAAAGCCTGTACCAATCGGACGATTATGTAGCAGGCGTAAAAAATATTGAGCAAAAGAGAAGGGAATTATGGAATGTTACCCTTTACAAACAGGACGCCGGACTAAATGATTTACAGAAATGGTATGACCCTGAATATAATGATTCCTTATGGGAGCGTACCGATTTGTTTCATTCTTCCTGGGGGAGCAATGGATTGAATCCTGTAAACGGGTCGTTTTGGTTTCGGAAAGATTTTGAAATACCACCCTCTTTGAAGGACGAAACAGCCGTATTGCGAATGGGATGTATTGTTGACGCTGATTCTATCTATGTGAACGGCGTTTTTGTCGGAACCACTTCCTACCGTTATCCACCACGTATATATCCCATTCCGGAAAATCTGCTGAAAGAGGGAAAGAATACGATAACCGTGCGTTTAATCAGCTACATGGGATATCCCGAATTTGTAAAAGAGAAACCATACAAAATAGTATTCGGAAATGGAAATAATGAAATCAGCCTGGAAGGAGAATGGAAGTATAAGCAAGGAACAACAATGCCTTTCTTAGAGGGAGAAACCCCTTTCCATTATAAACCCACAGGATTGTATAACTCCATGATAGCCCCTTTGAAAAACTGCGCTTTGAAAGGAATTATATGGTATCAGGGAGAGTCAAATACAGGAAGGTATAATGAATATTATCCCTTGCTTTCGACTTTGATTGGGGATTGGCGAGCCTATTGGCAACAGCCAGAATTACCGTTTTTTGCGGTACAACTTGCTAATTTTATGGAATCTTTTAATCATCCTACAGAAAGTCAATGGGCTGAGTTGAGAGATGTACAGCTTCAAATAACACTGACGGTTCCGAATACGGGATTGGCTGTAGCTATTGATTTAGGGGAATGGAATGATATCCATCCGTTAAATAAAAAAGAATTAGGAAGAAGACTTTCCTTATTGGCTCAAAGTCAAGTTTACGGAAATAAAAAACTTGTATGCAATGGACCTGTTTATCATTCAAAAACAATTGAAGGAAACAAAATTATCCTATCTTTTAAAGAAGAAACCAACGATTTGGAGCAAACAAATGATTTGAAAGGTTTCAGTATAGCCGGACCGGACGGGAAATTTCATTGGGCAAAAGGGCGTACGGACAAGAATAAAGTAATTGTGTGGTGCGACGATGTTCAGCAACCTGTAATGGTGAGATATGCGTGGGGAAATAATCCTGCAGGAGTTAACTTGAAAAATAAAGCCGGACTTCCCGCTTCACCTTTTAGAACAGATAAATGATAATTCATTTTAATCAATATATATCATGAAAACACAGACTCAAAAAGTATCGTTAGGTGAAAAAATAGGTTATAGTTTGGGAGATGGTTCAGCGAACCTGATATTCCAAATGATGATGATGTTTCAACTTTTCTTCTACACGGATGTATTCGGGATCAAAGCAACAACAGCGGGAATGATATTGCTCGCTGCCCGCTTGTTCGACGCTTTTGTTGATCCGTTGGTGGGAATATTATCCGACCGTACTAATTCTCGTTGGGGAAAATATCGTCCATGGTTACTTTGGACGGCTATTCCGTTTGCCGTATTCTTCATTTTAGCATTCAGCACACCGGATTTGAGCGAAAGAGGAAAGATCATTTATGCAGGTATTACCTACACCTTACTGATGTCCATTTATTCGTTTAACAATACGCCTTATTCGTCATTGGGCGGTGTGATGACAGATGACATCAAAGAACGTACCAGCGTTGCTTCCGTTCGTTTTGTAACGGCTACCATTGCTACTTTTATTGTTCAAGGACTCACTTTGCCTTTGGTTTCCAAATTTGGACAAGGTGATGTTCAAAAGGGGTGGAGTCTTACCATAACTCTTTTTGCCGTAATCGGTATCGTCTTAATGCTTATTACTTTTTTAAGTACGAAAGAACGCATCAAGCCTCCTGCTCATCAAAAAACCTCTATCAAGCAAGATTTTAAAGACCTCATTCGCAGTCGTCCATGGAAAGCAATGTTTGTTCTCACTTTGTTTCTGTTTACTACGTTGGCAATGTGGGGGAGTAGCATGTCTTATTATTTTAACTATGTAGTTGACAAAATGGCATTGTTTGATTTCTTGCAAAACTTCGGTTTAGTCAGCATAGGAGGAACGACTTACGGCATTTGGCACGGCTTTTTAGATGCTTTCGGTTTGATAGCCCAACCGGATTTAAGCAATGTTTTTGCTGTAGGTTTCAGTCTATTTAATATGATAGGTCAACTCGTTACGCTGGCTGCCGTGATATTACTATCACAATATTTGTCAAATATTTTCGGAAAACGCAATGTATTTCTTATTTGTTTAACATTAACAGCTGTATTTACTTCCCTGTTTTTCTTCGTTTCCCCTCAAAGTGTCGGTTTGATATTTGCCATAAATATTTTAAAAAGTTTGGCTTATGCGCCTACTATTCCTTTGCTTTGGGCAATGATGGGTGATGTTGCCGACCATTCCGAATGGATAAACCATCGTCGCGCTACGGGCTTCACATTTGCCGGCGTCGTTTTTGCTTTGAAAGCCGGTTTGGGTTTGGGTGGCGCTATATGTGGCAGCATTGTAGATTCTTTCGGTTTCGTAGCCAATCAGCCACAAGTGGATTCTGCTATACACGGCATTCGCTTGACTTCCGGCATTATTCCTGCCGCTACGTTTTTTGTCGGAGTAGTGGCGCTTTACTTTTATCCCATATCGAAAAAACTCAATGAGAAGGTGCAAGATGAATTAATAATCAGAAGAAGTCAGGATAATTAAACCCCATTTATTTTTATATAATCAAACCAAAAAAACAACAAGATGAAAAATATATATTTATCCATACTATCAATTACCATAACGATGGCTCTTGCACTCGGTTGCGCTTCTTCCGAGACAAAAGAACTGTCTTTGAAAGAGGCTCTTTCGGGTAAATTTCTAATTGGAACAGCCTTTAATACCAGCCAAATAACAGGAACAGACACTGCGGGTCTTTGTGTGATTAAGCAACATTTCAACGCCATCGTCCCTGAAAACTGTATGAAAAGCGAAGTGATCCATCCGGAAAAAGATCGTTACGATTTCACTTTACCCGATCAACTTGTGGAATTCGGAGAAAAGAATCATATCATTGTTACCGGTCATACACTTATCTGGCATTCGCAACTTTCACATTGGTTTTGTACGGACGAAAACGGAAATAATGTTTCGCGTGAAGTCTTAATAGAAAACATAAAAAACCATATCTCTACCATAGTGGGGCGTTATAAAGGTCGCATTCACGGTTGGGACGTAGTGAACGAAGCCATTATGGACGATGGATCCTATCGTAAAAGTAAATTTTATGAAATTCTGGGAGAGGAATTTATCCCTCTTGCTTTTCAATTTGCTCATGAAGCCGATCCCGATGCAGAACTATATTACAACGACTATTCCATGTTTACTCCGGACAAACGCGAAGGAGTAGTAAAATTGATACATTCATTGAAAGAAAAAGGTATCAGGATAGACGCTGTAGGTATGCAAGGGCATATCGGAATGGATTTCCCCCAGATAGAAGAATTTGAAAATAGTTTGTTGGCATTTTCCAATACGGGAGTAAAAGTGATGATTACCGAATTTGATTTGAGTGCGCTACTTTCGCCAAGGAGAGACATAGGAGCGGATATAGCTACAAATTTTGACTATCAAAAAGAAATCAATCCATATACAGACGCTCTACCGGACTCCGTATCGCAAGCATGGAATGACCGGATGGGAGAATTTTTCAAGTTGTTTTTGAAACATCAGGATAAAATATCCCGTGTAACTATGTGGGGGGTAAGCGACGCCGATTCGTGGCGCAATGACTGGCCTGTATGGGGACGCACAGATTACCCGTTGCTTTTCGACCGGAATTATCAAGCGAAACCTGTTGTGAATTTGATTATTAAAGAAGCTCAAAATAGCAAATAATTTTATTGGTTTATAAATTAGAAAATCTTATGAAAGAAGCAAGATATTTGATACCGGACGATTATATGGCAGATCCGGCTGTTCACGTGTTTAATGGTAAATTATATATTTATCCTTCCCACGACAGAGAGAGCGGCATTCCGGAAAACGACAACGGCGACCATTTCGACATGAAAGATTATCATGTATTCTCTATGGAGGACATTCAGGGAGCAGTTACGGATCATGGCGTGATACTTGATACAAAAAATATCCCTTGGGCGGGAAGGCAGTTATGGGATTGCGATGTAATTTGCAAAAATGGCAAGTACTATATGTATTTCCCGTTGAAAGATAAAACAGATATATTCCGTATCGGCGTTGCCATCAGTGATAGGCCGGAAGGTCCTTTCTTGCCCAAAAACAATCCCATAAAGGGAAGTTACAGCATAGACCCCGCCATATTGGACGATGGCGACGGCAGTTATTACATGTATTTCGGCGGACTTTGGGGCGGACAGTTGCAACGTTACCGTAACAACAAAGCATTGGAAAGCGCCGTTTTTCCGGCTGATAACGAACCTTCGCTTTGCTCGCGCGTGGTTAAATTAAGCGACGACATGCTGGAATTTGCCGAAGAACCCCGTGATGTTGTTCTTTTGGACAAAGACGGAAAACAATTGACGGCAGGCGACTCCAAACGCCGTTTTTTCGAAGCATCTTGGATACACAAATATAACGGAAAATACTATTTTTCCTATTCTACGGGAAATACGCATTTACTTTGCCATGCCGTCGGCGATAATCCCTATGGCCCATTTACGTATAAGGGAGTGATTCTCACGCCGGTGGTGGGCTGGACAACCCACCACGCCATCGTTGAATTTAAAGGCAAATGGTATCTTTTCCATCACGATTGCGTGCCATCGGGAGGTAAAACGTGGCTTCGCAGCTTAAAAGTTTGTGAACTCGAATATGATGAAAACGGCAGGATTAAAACGATTGACGGTGGTGGAGAGCAAAATATCATGAAAAAGATTTTATTATTGGCTGTTTGTCTTATAGTAGGAACTGCTTTTGCCCAACAGAAAGTTTTTCCTTATTTTCCACCGGAGAATGTAACCTCTCTCATGGATCGTGACCAAATGCTGGAGCAATTAGGAGTTCGTTTTCCCGATTTGGCTCCGGCATCGGAAGATAGCAACCGACCTCCTTTTATCAAACCCGGACAGCAACCATGGGAATGGACAGACGATGCAGGTTATTTACCTCAATCGCCGGTGGGTTATACCATTAATCGCACCAATTTTGGTCTGTGGCTGAATTATACCGAAAACCCCTCGCAGATAGGGGTATATACTCCTATTGATTTGTTGAAAGCCATAGACGGAACTGCCATTACTTCACCGGAACTGTGGTGGAATAAAAGAAAACCTGAACTTCAACAGTTGTGTCAGCAAGAGATATGGGGTGTTATTCCCGAGTCGGCTTCTTCACTGAAAGTGTCTTGGGAGGTTCAAACCGTTTCGACAGCCGACAGCGTTTTCGACAAGTTCGAAGTACGAAATCTTATCGGCAGCATAGATACTTCTTCTTATCCGGTCTTAAAACATCGACCGCAAATTGTGGCTCGCTTGTTTTTGCCGGTAAATGCTCATAACGTTCCGGTGATTATTCAATATGCGTGGTTTCGTTTTCCTCCTCATCCTGTGTATCTTCAAGAGTGTATTTCACGTGGATGGGGGTTTGTGCAAGTGGACTGCAATACGCTCCAACCAGACAATGGGAGTTTTCTTACCGACTATTTGATAGGTTTGGTCAACAAAGGAAACTGGCGTAAACCCAACGATTGGGGAACGCTGTCTGCTTGGTCGTGGGGTATTAGCCGTTTGATTGATTATTTTGAAACGGACGATGCTATCGACGCTGAACGCACCGGCATTACGGGATATTCCCGCTACGGAAAAGCAGCTTTGGTTACAATGGCTTACGAACCTCGCATAGCAACGGCATACGTCAGTTGTTCCGGCGCGGTGGGAGCTGCGCCTATCCGCCGTCATTGGGGAGAAGACATTGAAACCGTATCTTGGGAAAATGAATATCATTGGTTGGCGGGCAACTTTATGAAATGGTTGGGACCGTTGAAAGAAGGGGAATATCTCCCTCGAAAAGTCGAACTTCTTCCTGTGGACGCCCATGCTTTACTTTCACTCTGCGCTCCGCGTCCGGTATTAATTACTGGAGGAACTCACGACACTTGGACGGATCCCTACGGAATGTTCCTCACTTGTAGCGAAGCAAGTCCCGTTTACCAATTACTTGATATGAAAGGCATTATCATGGAAGATAACTTTCCTATACCCGATAAGAATTATACGGAAGGCAACATTGCTTACCGCTGTCATGAAGGTGGGCATGTGGATTTTTTGGATTGGCCAATATTTGCCCAATGGGCAGAAAAGTTTTTTCAAAACCGGAATCTTTCACTCGAAAATCAAAAATAACTGTTTTATGGATACATTCAAAATTGGCATTATCGGCACAGGATGGATTGCCGAAAAAATGGCAATAACCATTCGCGAAATGCAAGGCGTAGAAAAATACGCAGCGTCTTCACGCGATTTATCGAAGGCTCAAGCTTTTGCCGAAAAGCATGAATTTACGCGTGCATACGGTTCTTATGAAGAAATGCTCGACGACGAACAGGTACAGCTTGTTTATATTGCCACTCCGCACTCTTTTCATTACGAACATGCCCGCATGTGTATTATGAAGGGTAAACCCGTGTTGTGCGAAAAGTCTTTTACCGCTACCGTTCCTCAAGCTGAAAAACTATTGAATTTAGCCAAAGAGAAGAATGTGTTTATTACCGAAGCCATGTGGACGCGCTATATGCCGCTCTCAAAAACGATAAACGAAGTGATAGCAAGCGGCGTTATCGGCACTCCAAGCATGTTGTCTGCCAATCTGGGCTATCCTGTCGGTTGGAAAGAACGAATGACCAAACCGGAATTGGCAGGGGGAGCTTTACTTGATTTAGGCGTATATTGCATTAACTTTGCTTCAATGGTATTTGGTGCGGATATTAAAAAGATACTTTCCGTTTGCACCAAAACCGAAACGGGAATGGATGCGGAAGAAAGTATTACTCTCCTTTTCAACGACGGGAAGATAGCCGTATTGCATAGTTCCATGTACGCAAAAACCGATCGGCAAGGAATCATTTCCGGCAATCAAGGTCATTTGATTGTGGAAAACATCAATAATCCGCAACGAATCAGTGTTGTTACCGGAGATTATGAAGTGGTAGCCCGATACGATTGTCCACCGCAAATTACAGGATACGAATATCAAGTGTATGCCTGCATCGAAGCGTTAAAAAACGGTTGGCTGGAATCTCCTTATATGCCTCATGCCGAAACGCTCCGTATCATGCGATTGATGGACGGTCTGCGGAAAGAATGGGGAGTGCGTTATCCTTTTGATGAAGAAATAATAATATGAAATTATACCTGACATCAATTATCTTATCTGTAATGTGTTGCTTAACTTCATGCCAATCCGGTTCTAAAGAATTGAAACCATGGAAAACAGGAGCGTTTGACTCCAAGCAATACCGGAACTTGTTTGCCGAAGTAGGATATACTCAAACGGATATTGAAACAAAAGTGAATGATCTGTTTTATAATCTGTTTGAAGGCTTGGATAAAATATATTTTGAAGTAGGAGATTTGATGGGTTACATTTCCGACATTAAAAATAAAGATGTCCGTACTGAAGGAATGTCTTACGGCATGATGATAGCTGCGCAATTCGACAGGAAAGATATTTTTGACCGTTTGTGGCGATGGTCTGTTACCTATATGCAACACCATGAAGGCTCGCTCGAAGGCTATTTTGCCTGGAGTTGTAAAACGGACGGCACTCGCAATGCACAAGGTCCTGCTTCGGACGGCGAATTCTACTATATTACTTCTCTTATTTTCGCTTCCAATTTATGGGGAAATGACAAAGGAATCAACTATTTGAAAGAAGCCCAATACATATTGGATTGCGCCATGTCTAAAGACGGTAGGGAAGGAGTAACCAACTTCATCAATATGGAGTACAAACTTATTACTTTTGTTCCGGACGTGTATGGAGGAGCATTTACCGATCCATCCTACCATGTCCCTGCTTTTTATGAAGTATGGACGCGGTGGGCTAATGACGGACGCGCCGAACTTTGGAGGGAATGCGCCGAAAGGAGTCGCGAATATTTACATAAAACCGTTCATCCACAAACGGGATTGAATCCGGATTATTCCGAATATGACGGCACACCGCACAAAGGTTGGCACATTGTAGGCGGCGAGTTTCGTTTTGATTCCTGGCGAACGCCGATGAACATAGCTCTTGATTATTCTTGGACATGTGCTGACAGAGAATGGCAGCATGAATATGGGCATAAGATTCAAAATTTCCTGTATTCACAAGGGATAGATTCCTTTGTGGATCAATATAATATTGACGGCACACAAGTAGCTGATACGCTCCAAGCAGGAGAATATAAAGCCTTGCGCCATTCTTTGGGGTTGGTTGCCACTTCTGCTGCGGTGTCGTTAACTTGTTCGCATCCGAAAAGTCGGGAGTTTATTGAAAGACTTTGGAATGCTAAGCATGAGCCTTATGCCGACGGGTATTTTGATGCGTATTATGACGGATTGCTACGGCTCTTTGCCTTTATGCATTTAAGTGGTAAATACCGAATTATTTTTCCTGATGCTAGTGTTTAACTAAAAATTATAATTCTTATGAAAAAACTATTATTTGTTGTTTTATTATTGTTTGTTACACAAACTTATGCTGAAGACGGGAGTCGTTTGTGGTTGCGTTTCTCCAACGATGGGAACGCACAAGTTACCACTAACGCTAAAGGCGCTACCGTTGATGTCGCCGTTCGTGAGCTTCGTGAACAGTGGAAAGGAGCAAAAATAATACTGAATATAGCACGTACAAAAGAAACAAACTCGTTAGGCGATGAAGGTTATCTGATTAAAGGTAATCGGGAAACAGATGTTTCCATCTCTTCCTCTTCCGAAAAAGGACTTCTTTACGGGTCTTATCAATTGCTCCGTTGGCAAGAAACCGGTTTGGGAGATGACATAAACATTTCCGAGTCTCCCCGTTATAAATTGCGAATCCTTAATCATTGGGACAACCTCGACCGTACCATAGAACGCGGGTATGCAGGACAATCTTTGTGGGAATGGGAGAAACTTCCTTCTGTTATATCTCCACGATATGAAGCATACGCGCGTGCCAATGCTTCGATAGGTATAAACGGAGTCGTACTGAACAACGTGAGTGCCACTCCTCAGATTCTTCTGACGGAAAATCTGGAGAAAGTAAAAGTGCTGGCAAATATTTTTCGTCCGTACGGTATTAAAACATACCTTGCCATTAACTTTTCATCTCCTGCCGAATTGGGAGGATTGCCTACCTCCGATCCGCTCGACAAAGAGGTAAACCGGTGGTGGAAAAACAAGGTGAAAGAAATCTATAAATCTATTCCCGACTTCGGAGGTTTCGTCGTAAAAGCTAATTCGGAAGGTTTGCCAGGTCCGCAAGATTTCGGTCGTACCCATGCTGATGGAGCCAATATGTTGGCTGACGCCTTAAAACCATATAAAGGCATTGTTATGTGGCGGGCTTTTGTTTATAATCCTACAAACGAAGACAGAGCAAAACAAGCATACCAGGAATTTACACCCCTCGACGGGCAATTTCGTGATAACGTTATTATTCAGGTAAAAAACGGACCTGTTGATTTTCAGCCGCGAGAACCGTTCAGCCCTCTGTTTGGCGCCATGAAAAAAACGGCTGTCATGCCCGAATTTCAGCTAACACAAGAATATTTGGGTTTTTCTACTCACACAGCTTATCTGGCTACTATGTGGAAAGAATGCTTAGACAGTGATACCTATCAGCAAGGAAAAGGTTCCACAGTGGCGCGGGTAACAGACGGAAACATTTATCCACAAAAACATACAGCCATTGCGGGAGTGGCTAACATCGGAACAGATGTGAATTGGTGCGGACACCAGCTGGCTCAAGCCAATTGGTACGCGTTCGGTCGCTTGGCGTGGAATCACGAATTAACTCCGGAGGATATTATCAATGAATGGATTACTCTAACATTTGGTACACCGGACAATAAAGGAGATATTCAAAACCTGAATCCCAAATTATCAAAATTAATGCTGGAATCACGCGAAGCAGTTGTTTCTTACATGATGCCTTTGGGTTTACACCATCTTTTTGCATTTGAACACCATTACGGACCGGAGCCGTGGTGTGATGTTCCCGGTGCCCGTCCGGATTGGATGCCGAAATATTACCACCGGGCAGATGCCAACGGGCTGGGCTTCGACCGAAGCAGCAAAGGCAGTAATGCCGTATCACAATACCATTCTCCATTAAAAGAAGAATTAGATAAACCGGAAATCTGTCCTGAAAATGTGATACTTTGGTTTCACCATTTGCCATGGGATTATACGATGAAAAACGGTCGAACTCTCTGGAATGAACTTTGCTATACGTATGACCGTGGAGTACAGCAAGCGCGTACACTTCAAAAGACATGGGATGAACTGGAATCATACATTGATGCGGAACGTTTCCGGGAAGTACAAAGCAAATTCAAAATTCAAACCCGCGACGCTGTATGGTGGAAAGACGGATGTTTACTTTATTTCCAGGAATTTTCCAAACGCCCCATACCTTACGATATAGAAAGACCAGTACATGAATTGGATAAATTGAAAAGTTTCCAAATGAAAATCAGTAATATGGAAAGAGCAGATATAAATCAATTATACAATAAATAATAGTTGAGACCAAATGGAAAAAACATGGCGTTGGTTCGGCAAAAAAGATAACATTACGCTTGATATGCTTCGGCAAATAGGGGTGGAAGGTATCGTAACGGCTTTACACGATGTGCCGAATGGTGAAATTTGGCAACCGGAAGCCATAAACGATTTAAAGAATTTTATTGAATCTTTTCATCTCCGTTGGTCGGTAGTGGAAAGTCTGCCCGTATGCGAAAGTATTAAATACGGTGGAAAAGACAGAGATCGGCTTATCGAAAACTATAAAATCAGTTTGGCTAATTTAGGTAAAGCGGGTATAAAAACAGTATGCTATAATTTTATGCCTGTTATAGATTGGATTCGTACTGATTTGAATAAAAAACGGGAAGATGGCACATACTCTTTGTTTTTCGACAAAATTCGCTTTGCCTATTTCGATTGTTATATTCTGAAACGTAAAAATGCCGAAAAAGATTATACACCGGATGAGATGAAACAAGTGCAGGTTTTGGATCAGACCATCACCGAAGCGGAGAAAGACAGTTTGATAGATACCATCATTGTCAAAACGCAAGGTTTTGTCAACGGGAATATAAAAGAAGGGGACAAAAATCCCGTAGCGATATTCAACAAGTTGTTATCGCTCTACGAAGGGATTGATAAAGCGCAACTACGCGAGAATATGAAGTATTTCCTTGAACAAGTAATCCCCACTTCTGAAACATACGGCGTCAATCTCTGTGTGCATCCCGATGATCCACCTTTTGCCGTGCTTGGTTTACCGCGTATCGTAACTTCCGGTGAAGATATTGAATGGTTTTTGAAAGTTGTTGACAGTCCCAATAACGGATTAACATTTTGTGCCGGTTCATTAAGCGCCGGTTTGCATAATGACGTGTCGGCATTGGCAAAACGTTTTGCCAAACGTACTCACTTTGTGCACTTGCGTAGTACCGAAGTCAATGAAAACGGAAATTTTACGGAAGCATCCCATTTGGGTGGACGAGGACATGTTATCGAATTAATTCGTATCTTTGAGCAGGAAAATCCTGATCTTCCCATGCGTGTCGATCACGGAAGGCTAATGCTTGACGATGTAAACAAACCATATAATCCGGGATATTCTTTCTTAGGACGGATGTTTGCATTGGCGCAAGTAGAAGGAATAATAGCCGCAGTAAAGAATTAAGAATTCGAATGAAAAATTTGTGTGATACATTTTTAACTTTAAATTGGAAATTAAAATGTCATTTAGTATTGAAGGTAAAATCGCTGTTATTACCGGTGCGGGAGGTGTTTTAGGAGGAAGCATCGCTCGAAGTTTTGTTAAAGCGGGTGCAAAAGTTGTCGCCATTGACATTCGTCAGGAAAATTTGGATGTTCGCGTGAAAGAATTGCAAGATTTGGGAGGCGAAGCCATAGGTATCGTAGGTAATGTACTGGATATCGAAAGTCTACAAAAAGTTGCTCAGGAAATTATCGATAAATGGGGGCAGATTGATATTTTGTTGAACATTGCAGGCGGTAACATGCCGGGAGCCACTCTTACACCCGAACAAAGTTTTTTCGATATGAACATTGCCAACTGGGATAAGGTGACTCAATTGAATATGAACGGAACCGTATATCCGAGTTATGTTTTCGGGAAAGTAATGGCAGAACAAGGTAAGGGAAGCATTGTCAATATTTCGTCTATGGCGGCTTATTCAGCTATTACGCGGGTTCCGGGTTATTCGGCAGCCAAATCGGCGGTAGCGAATTTCACTCAATGGTTAGCCACTGAAGTAGCTTTGAAATTTGGAGACGGTATTCGTGTAAATGCAATTGCCCCCGGCTTCTTTATCGGCGATCAGAATAGAGCGATTCTCATCAATCCCGACGGTTCATATACTGAACGCAGCATAAAAGTGTTAGCTAAAACGCCAATGAACCGTTTTGGAGATATTAATGAGTTAAACGGAGCCGTTCAGTTCTTATGCTCAGACGCCGCAAGCTTTATCACGGGAGCCTTGCTGCCTATCGACGGCGGATTTAGTGCATTCAGTGGAGTATAATGTGATACAAAAAGATAGCAATAAGCAGGATAGAAATATCTTCTTATTGCTATCATTGGATAGTTGCATCTGCGAACTCATAATCTTTTTGCATAATTGAATAAAATGTTGTCTTGTCCTAAAAAAACTTTACTAAATACTTACAGTAAAATTTAGTATAGTTATGATCAGACAAGACAATAAGTAAAGCCCTGCTATTTATTTTAGGCATTGCTAATTTAAGATAGATAACGTGCCATTTCTGTAGTGCATTAAAAGTAAGAATGATAATTCCAACATTTTCTTGCATTTGGAATAGCATTTTGATTTGCGTCTCATCCGAGCTAAAAAA
>SNRY01000371.1_pt1 | contig 16197 bp, 12 predicted proteins | sample 4693421 | NCBI WGS metagenome assembly SNRY01 (sample SAMN11003215, study PRJNA524138) | termite gut metagenome | isolation source: Bacteroidetes bacterial symbionts from single cell of protist host amplifed... | host: Streblomastix strix ... | reverse complement strand
TTGCCAGTATGAAAAAAAGAGGAAATATTAGTTTTGCATGGAATACCATATATTATTTGACACGTTTTGAAGAAGGGAAAAAAGATATTATAAAAGATTTTTGCCAACAATTACAAAAGAAGTTTTTTGATTTAACGCCTCATTGTCGTAATTACGAACTGATTGCAGTTGCTGCGAGATGGGCAGAACTTGAAATAAGAAACAATAAGAATAATAACATTTAAATATTTATGATTATGAATGACCAGATAGAAAAAATCCCCGAAAAAGTAAAGTATCCTGAAATAAAAATTAAAACTGAATGGATCCGGAATGAGATTTCAGATGATGCCATTGAATGGGCAAAATCATTTGGAGAGTATTTATCAAGAACTACTGATCAAAAAGCATTAACAACTTCACAGTTGCGAAGATTTTTTGGAGAATTGAAACGTATTGATTCCGACTTTAAAAAAAACCAAGCTGATTTACTAATGTTGAAACCAATGCTAGCATACGCTGTTGGTAGGGATAAAGATGATTCTGGTAGGAGCCGAACTCATATTAAGGAATTTGAAGAGGAAATGTCAAAAGGTATAACGAGTATTCGTATCAATGATAAAGAAAATGGAGAGAAAGATTTTAGAAATTTTGTAAAAATATTTGAAGCAATAGTGGCATATCATAAATATTATGGGGGAAAATAACAAATAAAATAAATGATCATGGAAAAGCTTGTAAAAAAAATAAAGATAAGTACTTCTATCGAATTGATAACCGGTTTGCATATCGGAGGAAGTAGTGATAGCGTAGAAATAGGTGGAATTGATAACCCAGTAATTATAAAAGCAATAAATAAACAACCTTATATACCAGGTAGCTCCCTAAAAGGGAAAATACGTTGTCTTTTAGAACAAATTGCAGGGTCTCCCGAAGTTGGAAGAAATGATGAAATTAACAATTTATTTGGTTATTCAGAAAAGGAAAAGAGTATGCCTTCTAAAATCATCGTTAGAGATGCGTATTTAAAAAAAGAATCCGAAGAATTATTGCGTAAATGTGATAATTTAGATATGCCTTACACTGAAAGTAAATGGGAAAATGTCATTGATCGAGTTTATGGGACAGCGAAACATCCCCGTCAAATAGAACGTATCCCGGCAGGAGTTTCTTTCGACGTTGAATTTATTATTAATGTATGGGACGATGATAAGAATGACGGTAAAGAACTTGTTGAACTTCTTGAAAAAGGAATTCATGCTCTTGAAAATGATTATTTGGGAGGAAACGGTTCACGCGGGTATGGTCAAATTAAATTCGGAAAAATAATACAAGAAGATATTACATTTGACAAATACTTCCAATAATTATGTTACCATTTACTATTTATAAATTACATTTTACCACGCCCGTACATATGGGTGATTCTCGTGAAGATTATGGCATTAGTTTGAAAACCATTCATTCTGATACCATATATGCGGCACTTACGTCTTGTTTGGCAAAAATAGGAAAGGTAATACCTAATGATGGAGATTTAGGTTTTACTGTTAGTTCTTTGTTCCCGTTTTATCAAGAAAATAAGGATACCTCAACTGTTTATTTTTTCCCTAAACCACTAAAACAAATTCTACCGGATTTGAAAGAAGTAGGAAACGCAAAAGATATTAAAAGTGTAGCATGGTTGGATTCTCATTGTTTTAAAGAGGTATTGAATAATAAAATCTTCAAAAAAGAAGCGATAAAAGGATGTTATCTGACACAAGCAAAAATATATACTCAAAAAGAAGAGGAAGATGTAATAAACAAAAAATTACAGGAATTGCCAAATGAATTTATTTATCCACAGGTATCCCCACGTGTTAAAGTATCACGTTCCGGGCAAGGGGATGCTGTGCCGTTTTATATGGATAGAATTTATTTCAAGGATTATTCAGGGTTATTTTTTGTTGTTTTGGGAGACGATACTTCTTTGCTGGATGCTGCTATGGAAGTTTTACAACATGAGGGAATAGGCACCGATAGGAATGTAGGTAACGGTTTTTTTACTTTTGAAAAAGATACAAAAACTATTATTGATTACCCGCAAGAAAGCGATTACGTGATGTCCTTATCCATGTTTATTCCAGAAAGTAAAGAGCAATTGGAAGAAATGATTTCCGACGCCGTTGCATACGATTTTATTCGGCGTGGAGGCTGGATAACTACTTCTCCTTATAATACATACAGGAAGAATGCAGTTTATGCATTTCTACCTGGTTCCGTATTTTCTCTAAAGGCAAGCAATCCTTTTGTGAAAGGAACCATTGTTGATTTGAAACCTGAATTAGAATTTAATGGAGGCATCAAACATTCTATTTGGCGGAATGGTAAATCTATATTTATACCCATTAAATTATAAGCTAATGGAAACATTAAATCAAAAATATAATATAGCAATTACTGTTTTATCTCCATTAAGTATTGGAGCAGGTGTGGAAAAAGATTGGGTGAAAGGAACAGATTTTGTCATTAAGGATAAAATATTATACCGTTTGAATCTAAAAAAGATGATTCAATCTGGCATAGATGCGCAACGACTTAGTACTTCTTTTGCTAAAAAAAATGCAAAAGAGATATTGCTTATTATCGGAAACAAGTTAGAAAAAGTTTCGGATAAAACATATACGTTCCCTGTAGATACAGATAATGATGTAAAATCATTTATAAAAAACGAATTATCCGGCAATCCGATTATTCCGGGTAGTTCCTTGAAAGGCGCTATTCGCTCTATTATCTTTAAATATTTAAAAGATGATAACTATAGAGAACCTAAAGAGAAAGATTATTTTGGTTCGGCGAAAGAGGGTGACGAGTTGATGCGGTTCATTAAATTTTCAGATTCGGAATTTCAGAAAACAGAATTGGTTAATACAAAGATTTTTAATTTGTTTAAAAAAGGAAATGAATGGAACGGAGGTTGGAAGCATGAAAGAAGGCTAACAAACTCTCAATTTGACCCAATGGGATTCAATACTATCTATGAGGCAATACCTCCCAATGAACAAGGAGTTTGTACTATAATGATGTCCGATATAGCATTCAATAAAATAGGCTCTCATAAAGATAAATACAAAGGTAAAAAAGAAAAACTATTTAATTTAAATTATCTTTTTCAAACAATTAATGAGCATACAAAAGAATATATTGGAAAGGAAATCACTTTTTTTGAGAAATATGCTACTGAAAAATCTGACATAATTGTTGATAGTTTGAAAGAAATTTTAAATCGGATACCCTATGATAATTCGAGTTGTATTTTAAAAATGGCTGCCGGTTCGGGTTTCCACTCTATTACCGGAGATTGGCAATACGATAATTATACAAAAATTGGCATTGAGAGAAATGAGGGAGGAATACCTAAATACAAATCAAGAAAAGTGGCAATATATAATGAGAAATTTTATTTAATGGGATTCGTATCATTACGCCAAATAGATGAAGAAGAGATTGATCGGATACAAAAAGCTAAAGAAGCAGAAGCGCAGGAAAAAGTAGATAAAGAACGGATGAAACAGGAATGTCTGGCATTAGAAAAGCAAAAAATGGTAAATTATGAGAATACGATACAGCAAGCCAAAGTTTTTTATAACGAAGAAGAATATATCAAATCTATAGAATCCTTTGAAAAAGCAAAAAGTATTTTACCGGAAGGTAAAGAACATAGGGAGTTTATTGCTGAAATTCAAAAGATTTTAGACAGGGAAAAAGAAAAAGAAGAACTCAAGGAAATGAATCGGCAAATAGAATTAAGTAAACAGATAAAAAGTCAAATACCTCTTTCGGAGAGATTACAGCCCATTCAAAAAATTCCTACTCTAATTGGTGGGTTAAAAACGTGGATGAAATGGAATAATGAATATCTTTCTAATGGATGTCTTTCTAACAATGATATTGATGTTCTGAGAAAGCAAATATTTTATATTTATTCGCTTATGAATAAACGAGATAAAGAACTTTGGCAAAATATCAATAAGTGGAGAGAATTATCTGATATTATAGATGAGGACGAGGTGAATAAAATTATAAAAGAATTGAAAAAACTAAATACAAAACAGTAAAGTATCCTCCTATCAAAGAGTTATTAATTGAATCTTATATCGTTATAAAAATGAAAAAATTATTAGTTACTTTAATCAGTGATCAAACGATTCCTAATGTACAATTCATTAAAGAGAAACAGGATGAAGACACTTATTTCTTGTTCGTTAGTACTCAAGAAATGGAAAAAAAGGGAATAAAACATTGGATTATAAATGTATGTAAAATTCCGGATAATAAAATAATAAAGACGATGGTTGTAGATCAATTTTCGTTAAATGATATTGAAAGTAAATTAAATGAATTAAATTATGAAGAATATGAGAAATTAATTGTAAATATTACAGGAGGAACAAAAATAATGTTGCTTGCTGTAACTGAATTTTTCAGAAATTTTCTTGTGTCAGAGATATTTTATCTAACAGGAATTAAAGATACTATTTTACAAGTACATCCCCAAATAAAACAACCAAAACAACATATAAATAAGCAGATTACACTTGACGAATATATTTTAAGTTATGGATTTGAAATACAAGAAAGCAAGTTAAGTGATATACCTTTTGAATTTACAAAACAATTTTTTGCAAGCTTCATTTCAGAAGGAAAGAAATATTTACTTACTTTTAAGGAGTTACGAAGGTTGAGAAATGAAAAAAAGAAAAAAAAGAAATATGAGATTACTACAATTGGCGGCTTAGATACATTCTTACATACAATTGATTATCCTTTACCTGATTGTTTCCAAAAAGAGATTACTTGTCAAGAAATAAAATATCTTACAGGAGGATGGTTTGAAGAATATATTTTTTATCGCTTGATACATGATCCGGATAATATTTCTGAAAACAACATAAAAACAGGTACCACTCTCAGAAAAGATAATACTTTAAATGAATTTGATGTAATTTTTCTCTATAAAGGTGATCTCTATACTATTGAATGTAAAACATCTATTATTAATGCAAAAGATGATAATGAAAAACGTGATGATGAAAAAGATAATTTAATGCTTGATACTATTTATAAAGTTACTGCTCTTCAAAAGAATTTAGGTTTAAAGTCTCGGTCAAGTATTTTCACTTTGAGTTCAAAAGAAGATAATGAAGTCAAAATTTCTCATTTTGAAAGAGGCGATATCTTTAATATATCTATTCTTTGCAGAGAAGATCTTATTGACCCTACCACGTCAATAGCTCAATTATTGAATATTAAATAATGTTAATCAATCTTTCTAACCACCCTTTCCCATTATGGAGCAAGGAGCAAAAGTCATCCGCTTCCCATTACGGTGACATTATTGACATTCCTTTCCCCCTCATAGATGCAGGGAGTGATGAAGTTTATATCAGTCAGCTAGCAGACGAATACGAATCCAAAATTCTTGCACAGGCAGAACAGAGAGATATTACCGTTCACCTAATGGGTGAGCAAACTTTCTGCTATGCTCTTTTATCTCGTTTACTCAACAGAGGTATCCGTTGCATAGCTTCCACTACTGAACGAATATGCAAAGATTTAGGAGAAGGACACAAAGGAACGATTTTCCAATTCAAAAGGTTTAGAGAATACAAATTTTAAAATTTGATGGTTACGAAAAAGAAAATTACGCTAACACCCGGTCAAAAAGACGTATTTGAAAATTTGGTTGACTTTATTCGGGATAAATCTGCTAGAATATTTATTTTAAAGGGATATGCTGGTACCGGAAAGACCACAATGATGAAAGTTTTAATAGAAGAACTGAAAAAGCGTAACTTATCTTATTCCTTATTGGCATCTACCGGGCGAGCTGCTAAAATACTTTGTAATATAACCGGTCAAAGTGCTAAAACTATTCATAGTGAGATTTATACTTATCAGGATTTAAACCAAGATTTAGAGGAGGTTGTAAGAGTTAGAATGACAGGAATTGATCTTGGCGGACAATTATTACTTACGTTCTCTTTAAATGTTGTTGAAAGAGAAAAAGGGAGTACTAGATATTATATTGTGGACGAAGCTTCTATGATTTCCGATAAAGAAGACAAAAATGCTACGCAGGCTTTCTTTGGCAGTGGCAGGCTTCTGAAAGATTTATTAGATTATGATGGAACGGGTAAATTTATTTTTATTGGTGATGCATGCCAGCTTCCACCTGTTACCCAAAGAATTTCACCAGCGTTGTCTGTAGAATATCTTGAGCAGGTTTTTAATATTCGAGCACAAGAAGCAGAATTGACGGAAATCGTCCGTCAAAAAGATGATAACGGGATTGTGCTATCCTCAAAAAACATTCGAAATTTATATGCTAATCCCCAACCGTGGAAATGGGCAAAATTTCCTTTTCGAAATTATAGCAATATTCATATTATTCCCAATCAAGATACATTTATACAATCATATATTGACAGAGTTAAAACGAAAGGATTTAACGACTCCACTCTGATTTGTTTTTCTAATAAACAATGTGATACAATTACCAACATAATACGACTGGCTTTAGGAATACGTTCCCCTCAATTATTCCCCGGAGATTTATTGATGATTACTCAAAACAATTACTTTTCCGGACTTATGAATGGAGATTTAGCTGTGGTAGAAAGTGTAGGGATAGAAAAGAAAAAAGCAGGATTAACTTTTATTAAAGTTTCAATTAAAGAATTATTTACCAAAAACACATATTCTCTGTTATTAATAGCAGATATATTGTATAGTAATCAGACTAATTTGACCCAAACACAACAAAAGGAACTTTTGATTGATTTTTATCAACGTATGAAAAGGATAGGAATTGGTCAAAAACACCAGTTATTTAATACTCAAATGATGAAAGATCCATATTTAAACGCTTTACGTGCAGTTTACGGATATGCTTTAACTTGCCATAAAGCTCAGGGAGGTGAATGGAATCATGTATATTTGGATATCGCTCGAAATGTTCCTGCCCTTGAAAAACCTTATGTTTATCAATGGATATATACTGCTATGACGCGAGCAAAAGTCAAATTGTATCTCGTAGAAGATTTTTGGATATCATAATACAAAAAGATATGGAGCTTATTTTGAATACTTTTGGTACTTCTCTCAGCCGTGATAATGAAGGTTTTGTCATTACCTACAAAGACGGACGACAACGTATTCCGACAGAAAATATCAAATCGATTCAAATCAGTCGGGGGGCACAAATTACTAGTGATGCCGTGATATTGGCAGTGGAAAAAGAAATAGAAGTGCTGTTTACGGATAAAGCCGGTACGCCTATTGGACGGATATGGAGTCCAAAATATGGCTCTATTTCTATCATTCGCAAAGGACAGCTTAATTTTACATTTTCCAAAGAATCCGTAAAATGGATTAAAGACTTGATTCGCAAAAAGATAGAAAACCAGCAAGCATTACTACTTACAATGAAGATCAACAATGAAGTTGACCGGCGAGCGACAGAAAAAGCGATTAATCGTTTGGAGGATTACCGGCAAAAGATTGAAACCATTGATGGAGAAATTGTCTCCGATATAGCTCCCACATTACGCGGATGGGAAGGAGTGGCGTCCAAAATATATTTTGAAGCGATGAATCGCTTTCTGCCTGAAGAATATCGCTTTGAAAACCGTTCTCAACATCCTGCAATGGACGTTGTAAATGCTTTTTTGAACTATGGTTACGGTATCTTGTATGGAAAAGTGGAAGGAGCTTTAATAAAAACAGGTATTGACCCTTACATTGGAGTGCTTCACCGCGATGACTACAACCGACCGGTATTGGTGTATGACGTAATAGAGTTGTATAGGGTATGGGTAGAATATGTAGTTTACAACCTTACAGCACAGCGAGTGGTAACAGATGAATATTATTCCATGAAAGAAGATGGTTCCTATTGGCTCGAAGGGCTTGGAAGACGAGTACTCATACAATCGATCAATGATTATTTAGATGAAACAATACAACTAAAGGGAGTTACCCGCTCACGTATGCATCAGATTTTTTTATATGCTCAAGATTTGGCACAACAATTCAAAACCTTCCAATGATATGTTACTTGCGGGGACCAATATAACAGCTACTGCTGATAAGTTGAACAAAATAAAACTTGATTATTTATATCACAGTTTACGCAATCCCAAACCGGAAATCGAAACACGTATCAAGCAGTTACGCATTGTACGTCATTTGGATGTAAAGCAATATTCCGTACTGAAACGTCAATTACCTTACATTGTCTGTGGCATGTTCAATCCTCCTTTCAGGCGAACGGAAAATTTTGCTTATATTGAATATTTTATTGCAGATATTGATAAACTTTCCGAAAAAGAATTATCTGTAACGGAAGTGCGTGCGCAAATAGAAAAAGACGAACGTACGGTAATGTGTTTTCTTTCACCTGGAGAAGATGGTCTAAAAGTTCTTTTCCGGTTGAAAGAACGTTGCTATGATGCCGGTATATATTCTCTCTTTTATAAAGCATTTATTAAAAAGTTTTCGATACAGTATGGATTGGAACAAGTAATTGATGCCAAGACCTGTGATGTATGTCGTGCTTGTTTTCTCAGTATTGATCCTGATGTGTATTTCCATCAGGAAGCTGTAAGTGTGGATATGAATGCTTATTTAGATGTAAATAATACCACAGCCTTATTTGATCTAAAGCATTCGCTCGAAAAGGAAATACAAGTTCCCTCAATGGATACCTCATTGCCATCAGATCCTGAGAGTGAAATTATAGACAGAATCAAGGCTCGCCTTAATCCTAATGCGCGTATAAAAAAAGAAAAATTAGTTTATGTTCCTCAACGATTAAATGAGATAATAGATGGATTGAAAGAATACATTGAACAAACGGGAGTGTTACTTTATGAGATTATCAATATACAATATGGTAAAAAATTGAGATTTAAAACAGGGACCCGGGAGGCTGAAATCAATCTTTTCTTTGGTAAGCGTGGTTTCTCTGTTGTTCAGTCGCCTCGATGTGGTACTTCAGAAGAGTTTAATATACTAATAGCCGATATGATAGAATGCTACTTAGCTGAGTTAGTGTAAAACAAAGAGGAAAGCATGACAAAGAAAAAAGACCCGATAAGTTATTTAAAGAAATTACAAAAACTGAAGCAAGCAGGTCTTGGGGAAAGCCCCGTAATAAACCGCTTGCCAAATGATTGGGGAAATATATCCGATTTAAATCAACGCATTCAACAAATATTAGGTATTATCCAACAGTTTAACAGACCGGTTACAAATATGTTATTTTTCGTAATGTACGACATAGAAAGTAATAAAGTAAGGTATCACATAGCGAAATACTTGATACGGAAAGGTTGTACTCGTGTACAACGTTCTATTTTTTTGGCTGATCTGAACTCAACTGCTTACGAAGAGGTAAAAAAAGATCTTACGGAAGTACAAGCTATGTATGACAACAATGATAGTATCTTGGTTGTGCCCATATCTACGGACTACTTGCTTGCAATGAAAGTCATAGGGAAATCGTTGGATGTAGATTTAATTATGCATAATAAAAACACACTGTTTTTTTGATTTTTATTAACTTCGTTCTTTGAAATTATGTATTTTATATTATATAACTTTGCACTCCCTAAAAAACATCTGCTTTTTAGAGAGAAATCTACTTCTTTTGTTTTTTTACTTTTATAAATAGCTGTATATCAAGTTGGTATAATTTTTACTCTCATAGAGCTAGTTCCATTATAATAAGGATTAAGACCGTTCTAGTTCAACAGGAAACCAAATTCCCAAGACTCATAGAGCTAGTTCCATTATAATAAGGATTAAGACACAGCTACCAATGATAATGACTTTCTTCTTCATACTCATAGAGCTAGTTCCATTATAATAAGGATTAAGACTCAAGTCCTTGCAACTTATCAATAACATTTCGGCCTCATAGAGCTAGTTCCATTATAATAAGGATTAAGACTGCAACATTAACAGCGTCAAACTCAGCACTTCCAACCTCATAGAGCTAGTTCCATTATAATAAGGATTAAGACATCCCTTACATAGCTATGGCAACAGCTTGCTCAGCTCATAGAGCTAGTTCCATTATAATAAGGATTAAGACTTCAGTAGGCACGATATTTGTGTTCCGAGAATTGAAAACTCATAGAGCTAGTTCCATTATAATAAGGATTAAGACTGCGGAGTCATCTCTCCTATCATCATACGCTTCACCCTCTCATAGAGCTAGTTCCATTATAATAAGGATTAAGACACATTTGTGTGTGCCGTCGGGTAGTTCGACATTAACTCATAGAGCTAGTTCCATTATAATAAGGATTAAGACATCCAGATCTTTCTTTACAGGCTATTAAGCTCTGCTCATAGAGCTAGTTCCATTATAATAAGGATTAAGACTTCGACGTCTTCTCTGTTGTCGAATTTAAGCCCTCATAGAGCTAGTTCCATTATAATAAGGATTAAGACAGCTCGGATTTTTCTCAATAGTGCATTTGTCTGGCTCATAGAGCTAGTTCCATTATAATAAGGATTAAGACCACTGTAGAGTTTGTCTTTCAAAGCTATATCTAAACTCATAGAGCTAGTTCCATTATAATAAGGATTAAGACTCATCATCACTAGCTTACTCATCTGCTTCATTATCTCATAGAGCTAGTTCCATTATAATAAGGATTAAGACGCGTTAAACTCTTCACTTCCGATTTCCACGCCAACGCTCATAGAGCTAGTTCCATTATAATAAGGATTAAGACAACGCTGGGTTTTTGTCAATAGAACATTTATCGGGCTCATAGAGCTAGTTCCATTATAATAAGGATTAAGACGCCAACGATTTCCGTATTACGGCTTTTAAAATTTTCTCATAGAGCTAGTTCCATTATAATAAGGATTAAGACCTTCAAAACTATATCGGCGGGTGCTTCGGACATTCTCATAGAGCTAGTTCCATTATAATAAGGATTAAGACTGGCTTTGTGAGAACATTCAACATCATAGCTCTAGCCTCATAGAGCTAGTTCCATTATAATAAGGATTAAGACCTCTATATCTCTAAGCAAAGCACTCCTCTTATCATCCTCATAGAGCTAGTTCCATTATAATAAGGATTAAGACTTACGATAGCCATAGATTACTGTTTCATTCTTAACTCATAGAGCTAGTTCCATTATAATAAGGATTAAGACTCACAATTACGAATAACACGGTTAAGTGCTTTGTTGCTCATAGAGCTAGTTCCATTATAATAAGGATTAAGACTAGGTTATGCTGTTTATCAAATTGCTTACTGCGCTCATAGAGCTAGTTCCATTATAATAAGGATTAAGACTAATCCCTTTCTCGGTAAACCATCATCATCTTTGAGCTCATAGAGCTAGTTCCATTATAATAAGGATTAAGACCCAGCACTCCTGAGCTCCCCTTTCATCTCCTATTCACTCATAGAGCTAGTTCCATTATAATAAGGATTAAGACATCGTGCCCTTTATTCGAGGCTCATAATTAAGAGCGCTCATAGAGCTAGTTCCATTATAATAAGGATTAAGACTCAATGCAGCTAATTTATTAAATTCAGCAATACGAGCTCATAGAGCTAGTTCCATTATAATAAGGATTAAGACTCACCGCACGAGCACGAGCAGCTTGAGCATTACCGACTCATAGAGCTAGTTCCATTATAATAAGGATTAAGACCTAAGGAGTGGGTACAGCTAGCTGTACTTATTCTCTCTCATAGAGCTAGTTCCATTATAATAAGGATTAAGACATTTTTTAGGCAAAGTCATACCCGCCGAAGAGGGTACTCATAGAGCTAGTTCCATTATAATAAGGATTAAGACTTTAATGTATCAATGATATGACTACGTATCTCTGCCTCATAGAGCTAGTTCCATTATAATAAGGATTAAGACTCGCCTATGGTACATTTTTTGGGCAAAGTCATACCTCTCATAGAGCTAGTTCCATTATAATAAGGATTAAGACTTTCATGTTAATAATTGTTTATTAGAATTGTTAGTCTCATAGAGCTAGTTCCATTATAATAAGGATTAAGACTACGGCGAAGTAATCAGCATGATTATCAGAACCTTCTCATAGAGCTAGTTCCATTATAATAAGGATTAAGACACTTGCAACGTTCACTAAATTGAACTCATCTGAACCTCATAGAGCTAGTTCCATTATAATAAGGATTAAGACCAGTACCGGTGAAGTTATCACACCAATACGGATAAGCTCATAGAGCTAGTTCCATTATAATAAGGATTAAGACATGCACTTTTTTGGCAAAGTCATTCCCGCTGATGACTCATAGAGCTAGTTCCATTATAATAAGGATTAAGACTTTTTGTCAATACTGCATTTGTCTGGCAAGCCCAACTCATAGAGCTAGTTCCATTATAATAAGGATTAAGACTAATTATTTCTTTAACATAAAGCCAGACCTTTTCACAAGCTCATAGAGCTAGTTCCATTATAATAAGGATTAAGACGTTATTAACCCCAAACATTACCAGAAATTATTCTTGCTCATAGAGCTAGTTCCATTATAATAAGGATTAAGACTGTGAGTACCGTCCGGCAATTCGACATTCACGCCCAACTCATAGAGCTAGTTCCATTATAATAAGGATTAAGACAATAACAATCCGCAACATACCAATATACCATATTGGCTCATAGAGCTAGTTCCATTATAATAAGGATTAAGACAGATACGCCTCGTATGCGTCAATCCTCTTAGAATCTCTCATAGAGCTAGTTCCATTATAATAAGGATTAAGACTTCTTTGAACTCAATGGTTTTGCCTTTGAGGAAATTCTCATAGAGCTAGTTCCATTATAATAAGGATTAAGACTTATAAAATGTTGTCGTGTTACTAATACGCCAAGCCACTCATAGAGCTAGTTCCATTATAATAAGGATTAAGACTACAGTATCTTCAATTTCACATACGCTCTTGGACACTCATAGAGCTAGTTCCATTATAATAAGGATTAAGACGTAGTCCAAAGCAGTGACGTATCAATCTTAACACGCTCATAGAGCTAGTTCCATTATAATAAGGATTAAGACGCTGGGTTTTTGTCGATAGTACACTTGTCTGGCAAGCCTCATAGAGCTAGTTCCATTATAATAAGGATTAAGACCCTGAGCACTACCGAGCTTATCAATAGCTCTCTTCTCATAGAGCTAGTTCCATTATAATAAGGATTAAGACTGACAGGTTTGGTGTTATCAAGCTTTGCGATAGCCTCATAGAGCTAGTTCCATTATAATAAGGATTAAGACTATGTACTCTATTAATAGACATATTAGGTGCGCTTTCTCATAGAGCTAGTTCCATTATAATAAGGATTAAGACCAAGCACAAATGAATTAATGTGTTTACTCATACTTCTCATAGAGCTAGTTCCATTATAATAAGGATTAAGACTAAACATTTTTTCGTTTTACCGTCTGCAAGGGTTACTCATAGAGCTAGTTCCATTATAATAAGGATTAAGACTATGCTATATGTGAGAATGGTGAAATAACTGCTACTCATAGAGCTAGTTCCATTATAATAAGGATTAAGACTTAGCTGCATTAGTGTAGATACTATGAGCTTGTAACATACTCATAGAGCTAGTTCCATTATAATAAGGATTAAGACATCTTACCTTTAATACTGTCTTTAAGGTCTTCGCTCATAGAGCTAGTTCCATTATAATAAGGATTAAGACCATCTTGGAAATCGGATTCGGAACAGGGTTAAATGCCTCATAGAGCTAGTTCCATTATAATAAGGATTAAGACGGTAGTACGTATGATGAAACGTTCGTCAATATGTACTCATAGAGCTAGTTCCATTATAATAAGGATTAAGACAGCTGCTATTACACCTATCGCTGAGTTCAAGATAGGCTCATAGAGCTAGTTCCATTATAATAAGGATTAAGACGCCGTCATCATCTTTCAAACTATTATAGGTTATTACTCATAGAGCTAGTTCCATTATAATAAGGATTAAGACATTTGTCGGGCAGTCCCAATGCTGCCGAAGATGCACTCATAGAGCTAGTTCCATTATAATAAGGATTAAGACAATTATCGAACTGTAACTTCTTAACAGGCTCTCTGCCTCATAGAGCTAGTTCCATTATAATAAGGATTAAGACACCAAATAGGTCACTTTATTACCGACTGTCTGCTTCTCATAGAGCTAGTTCCATTATAATAAGGATTAAGACAAGCCTTTGCGTGGTAATCCGTCATCATCTTTGACTCATAGAGCTAGTTCCATTATAATAAGGATTAAGACATAGACTTTAGTAAAGTTAAGTTCAATGTAGGTAGCTCATAGAGCTAGTTCCATTATAATAAGGATTAAGACGGGACGATTGATGTGTTACGAGAATTAAATACGGCCTCATAGAGCTAGTTCCATTATAATAAGGATTAAGACTGTGCTACGGCTGGGGACTCAGTACAGGTTATTGCCTCATAGAGCTAGTTCCATTATAATAAGGATTAAGACCCGGTGTAGTTGTCACACCAATACGGATACGTTTCTCATAGAGCTAGTTCCATTATAATAAGGATTAAGACGTTGGATTAGCGGTGTTGTACTCGGCAAGTGTGAACCTCATAGAGCTAGTTCCATTATAATAAGGATTAAGACAAGACAAGGACTGAATGAATAACGTAATAAATCAGCCCCTCATAGAGCTAGTTCCATTATAATAAGGATTAAGACTATGCGTCTTATACTCAAATCTATTCTTAAAGACTGCTCATAGAGCTAGTTCCATTATAATAAGGATTAAGACAATCCGTCATCATCTTTAAGATTATTGTAAGTAATACTCATAGAGCTAGTTCCATTATAATAAGGATTAAGACCCTGATAACAATTCTATTAACATTAAACAAGTTACAAAACTCATAGAGCTAGTTCCATTATAATAAGGATTAAGACGTCGATAGCTCTCTTACCCATTTCACTAAGATACACTCATAGAGCTAGTTCCATTATAATAAGGATTAAGACATGCTCACTGATGCTGATATGAATGGTCTTAATGTGGCTCATAGAGCTAGTTCCATTATAATAAGGATTAAGACTTTTGCCCGCCAAATATTTCAAAACTATATCCGCCCTCATAGAGCTAGTTCCATTATAATAAGGATTAAGACATTCATTTCCTCAACAGTCATTATATCGGTATCTCTCATAGAGCTAGTTCCATTATAATAAGGATTAAGACCCATTTCACTAAGATACATCGCTTGTAATCTGTCGATCTCATAGAGCTAGTTCCATTATAATAAGGATTAAGACTCATCCTAGTTCCCGCGACAACATTCTCATGCAGACTCATAGAGCTAGTTCCATTATAATAAGGATTAAGACAACAGATAAGCACTTTTTAGTGCCGTCTTTCAAAGCTCATAGAGCTAGTTCCATTATAATAAGGATTAAGACCGTCTCTGTTCCGCAGTAAATCTGAGGGCAATCGTACACTCATAGAGCTAGTTCCATTATAATAAGGATTAAGACATCATATCACTACTTGCATCACGTAGTCTGATATTAACTCATAGAGCTAGTTCCATTATAATAAGGATTAAGACATTTGTCCCTTTTCGGGAACGGTAAAATCTTCGGGCTCATAGAGCTAGTTCCATTATAATAAGGATTAAGACGATGCTGCCTTAGTTACATCGGTAGTGGCTGGCAGTCTCATAGAGCTAGTTCCATTATAATAAGGATTAAGACATTACGGCGTGCGATGTTTCTCGTATCAAAGCTGTCTCATAGAGCTAGTTCCATTATAATAAGGATTAAGACGCAACCTGTCGATATATTCATCAACAAGGTCAAGTTCTCATAGAGCTAGTTCCATTATAATAAGGATTAAGACACCTCTTCGCTATCATCTGATATATGTGCATGCTCGCTCATAGAGCTAGTTCCAACTTGTTGTGCATTTAGCAAATATTAATTTTAATCCTATTTATCTTTCTGTTCAAGACGAACAGATTCAAGTATTGAATCATCGTTAGTGCAGTAATTTTCGAGAGTATTCTCGTAGCTAAACCTGCAAAAGTTTTAGCAAAATTGATATTCATGGAGAATTGTCCTTTGAACTGGGAAAAAAGCGTTTCTATACGTTTTCGTTTCCGGCGTTTTCGCT
>SNRY01000370.1_pt1 | contig 16207 bp, 17 predicted proteins | sample 4693421 | NCBI WGS metagenome assembly SNRY01 (sample SAMN11003215, study PRJNA524138) | termite gut metagenome | isolation source: Bacteroidetes bacterial symbionts from single cell of protist host amplifed... | host: Streblomastix strix ... | reverse complement strand
GATACCTTTGCTCAGGAGTTAAATGTTTCTTGTTTTTCATGACACTACTAAAATAAGACTTTTTTCTTAATCTCTGTTTCGGGGCTAGCCCCGAACAGAGATTATTTTCGTACTTCAGTTGCATTTAATACTTGAATCTACGAACCCAGATAATCGTATAAATATTTTGTCGATATAAAAATCTTTTCGTATCTTCGTAAAATTATACAATAAAAAACGAAAAGATATTTATTTGGGGAGAGATGGCAGAGTGGTTTATCGCGGCGGTCTTGAAAACCGTTGAACTGAGAGGTTCCGGGGGTTCGACTCCCTCTCTCTCCGCATTAAATATTGATTATCAGTAATTTAAGAGAAAGGCACCCGATTTTACACCCGAAATGTAAAAGCAGGTGTTTTTGTTTTAGACCCTATTCCATTTCTTGCTAACGTTCGGACGATTGCTTGTGTTTGAGAGTCTAGGAGCGAAACCGTCCTACAAAAAGAACTAAGCACATGGCGACAAACCTTCAAAGTTGCGCGTCAACCCGCCTTGAAAGCAGAGGGATTTAATTGGTGCGCGACAGTTTCGGACGTTTAATGGTCGTTTGTTTTATTCGGGGTAATGTGTATTTTGTCGCTCACTCTGTTAATTCGACTTTTATCAATACGGCTCTATTTGTCAAATCTTGCAACTCTGTTGCGACAACCGTTTTTTTACATCATTGATTGTCTGATATTAACTATTTGTGATTTTGCCATTATATTTACAGGTAAAGTTCGGTGGTCATTTATCAATGTTTTTATGTTCTTCAACGCAGATATACTCTTTATTTAACAAATAATATTCTATGTTATCAAGAATTTCAGCAATATAATTTAAAGTTTTATCTTTCATTTCTTCTAAATCTTGTATGGTGTATTCTTTTCCTACCTCAGTAAAAGAAAAAATGCCATGTGCTAAATCATTTCTTTTATCTTTAATAGTAACCAAATGGGAACCGTGTTTCGTTTTAACGTAATCTGTATCTGAATTAAATCCATATTTAGCACTAATTTCCCTTATTTTCTTTCCATCAACATTGCCACTAAATAATTCATCTTTCTTGAACGTGTGTTTGACTATATCTGTTGCAATATCATTGATTTGTAAAACAAGTTTGTCAGGATTAACTCGCTTAGTGTTGCTTATTATTATGGACTTAATTTCCCTTTTGAGCGAATCAAAGGAAATAGAATTAGAATAGATATTATTGTGAATTTCTTCTATTGCATTTGATATACTTGATTCTATTAAGTTATATAACATAATTAACAGGTTTGATTTCAATATCTTAAATAAGTTATCATTGGCATTGGCAGGTTGATAAGAGTTTAAAAAATAGAAATACTCGTCTATTTCTGCTTTTCTTTGAACAAATGTATTTTTGACATCAATCATCATTGTCTTAATAATTTATTTTTAACAAATTCTATTCGTCCAACAACTTTATTCCTATTATTTGCAGAGCCTGAAGTAGTCTGCTCTTTAAATTCTTTGGAAGACAACCATGTTGATATATTTTGGGTATCTAAACCTTCTCTTTCACGCAGAGCAAGCGTAACACCAATAGAAATTGCTTCGAAGCGAACTTTAGCAACAGTGTTATAATTTTCACCTTTTCTAAATCCATACGGAAAATTATTGTCAACAAATTGAAGCATTGTATCAAATTGTATTTTCATCGCATTTTCATCAAAACTATTATGCTTATCTTTCATATAATCATCCATGAAATCTTCTACGCTATGAATGAAATTTTGATAGTTATCTGCATAAGCAAAATATCTAAGTACCAATTCCTGAGCATCGCCTCTATTCCTTGTTTTTTCAGAAAGAGGACATAACTTGACAAATAGTTCATCATTAGAGCATCTATCAATAAAGTTGTAAAAATCGCCATCATACAATCCTTTTCTGATTTCCATAGGTGACAAATCATAAGGCTTGGTATTTATTCTTGCAAACAAATCTCTCCTTACATCACTTGACGCTTTTTCGGTTAGTTCAATAGACCGTAAAGTTTTTCTAAGAAATCTTCTTCTGCGACTTTCAGGTAAATCTGAAAATCTAAACCCATTTAATAAATCTAATTTTTCCAATCCTTCTAACTCAAATTCATCATTTTTGAAAGAATTTAAAGTTCGTATGCGTTGAGAACCATCAACTATTTCTAATTTGCCGGTTTCCCCATCATCTGCAAAAAAGAGATAAGGAATGGGTAAATCCAAAATTACAGATTCTATAAATTTTGACATTTTTTCTTTATCTTCCTCCCAAACAAAATTCCGTTGATATGTAGGGATGAAAAATTCATCCGCAGAATATTTGTCAATCAACACTTCGACAGGATACTCTCTTGTATCAAAAGAGACAGGCTCTTTTTCTTCTAATATTTGCAGCTCGGCTTCATTTTGTTCTGCAATATTTTTCATATTTTTCCATATTGTATTAAATGTTCTTTTATACTTTTGGCTATTACTTGCCCTAATTTCGGAGGGACAGCGTTGCCAATTTGTTTACAAATAACAGACGGATTGTATTGGTCTAACGATTCATAAAATTTATAATCCATTGGAAATGTTTGAAATAAAGCAGCTTCCCTTAGTGTAATTGCTCTATCTTGCTCTGGGTGTCCAAATCTGCCATTTCCTAATCCAGTACAATGGGTTGTCATTGTTGGTGCAGGCTCGTCCCACTTCATTCTGCCATAAACGCTTCCATAACTTTGCCCTGACGGCTTTTTAAAACAATCTAAAACTAACTCTTTTGGCCAACTTTTCCAACCTTCGCCTTCTTTTGTATGGCGAATTCTTTTGAGGTTTAAATCCGACAGTTTTCTTGCCCTATGTAATGGGTCTTTCTTGTCATATTCTCCAGCTTCAACAGGTTCTAAATCTCCAATGGCGTTTTTTACCGTTACATAGTGTTCTGGAATATGAGTTTTTGGAATTAAAGAGATTTCTCCTAACTTAGACGCTAATAAAACTAATCTTCTTCGTCTCTGTGGAATCCCATAATCGGGACAAAAAACGACCTGATATGAAACAAAATACCCTAACAATTTTAACCCTTCATGAAAATCTTTGAATATTGTAAATTTAGAAAAATCAACCAATTGCGGAACATTCTCCATTGAAACAATAGTTGGTTGAGTTTCCTCTACTAACCGAAAAAACGAATACAATAGATTCATTTTATCTGGGTCTTTATCTTTAATTCTAAAACTATACGGAGAAAATGGTTGGCAAGGCGCACAACCAACAAGAATTTTCAATTTACCTCCAAATTCATTGTTTAATTTTTTGCCATCTAACTTGCTAACATCTTCATTATGAAATATGGCTTTGTTGTTTGTTTCATAAGTATACCTGCAAGAAACATCATTATCATAGCCAGAAACAACATTGAAATTTTCCATAACAAAACCTTGCGAAAGTCCACCAATCCCACAAAATAGGTCAATTACCGCTATGTTATCATTCTTTGGCATACAAAAATTTTAGCGAAGATACAAATTTTCGATGATAATGTAAAAAGTATGGTGATGTAAGATTTTTGCAATTAGGTTATAAATGATTATTTTTGTATATGGCTATCACAATAACCCTGCATTTCCCTGATTGTCAACGCCCCCAAATAAAGAAAAACGGTAGAAAATCCTCCGGTAAACAGAACTATCTTTGTAAAGATTACTTTCGCCAATTTATTTGGTGACTAGGCTCTCAGTTATAAAGGTTGTCATTCGGGATTGATAAAACGCATCTTACTGATGTTGGTTCGTGGAGTAGGGTATTCGCAATATATCCCAAATACAAGAAGTCAGTATTCGAGAGATATTATCCGTACTGGCAAATCCCCATTATATAATTACTCCCATAAGTCTTATTATGAAACTCTGGAAGTGTATGAATTGGACGTATGTGAGAAATACAAGATAAGAAATATTGACTATTATGCCTATGAACGTCAAAGCGGTGAAATGGTGGCTCACGTTTGAAGTAAGCGGGACTTAAAAACAACTCAACGTTTGAGAGAGAAGTTTTTCAAACTTGGTGTTTCTTTCGAATGTATCTGTACGGACAATCAGCAGAGTTTTATTACTGCCTTTAAAGATGACTATTATATAGTTGGCAAAGCCCATACATTTGTTTCTTGATTATCCGATTTCTTTAAGGAAGTCCAGTCGGAGGATTCCAAAGGGGGAAACCCTTTGGCTTATTGGGGCATTTTTAGCGTAGAGCAACGAAGCGTAAAGAAAAAGCCCTAATAAGCTAATTTCAATCTATAAAATCCTGATTACAATATTGTTATTGCAAATTATTTGCTTGATTGGTAACAAGCGAGTAACAAAAAATGTGTTTATCCTGATTGTTGGATACTTTGATAAAACAAAGATAATGAACGTTTTATGACTATCCAAAATTATCCACATAAAGAGCCTAATTGAAGAAGAGGCTTCGCTTGAGCAACAATCTTCCTTCCTCGTTCCTGAAAAAGAGTATTGTTTCTTCGTCTTGTTTTTTTATCATTTCCTAATACCTAAAGCGTATAGCAGTTGAAAAAAGGAAATATTCCTATTTTTAATCCCTTGCTATAGACAATCACTACCATACCTGTGCCAGCCATCGCTACAACTAATTAAACGCTACCAACTTCTTTTATTTTATTGTAACTTTGTTTGGACTTTATTTTTAGAAGCTATACTCTTATGAAGAAGGTTGCCTATATCAAGTTATCGCACGAAGAGGCGAACAAGAAGATTTGGGATTCGTTGATTATGAAGTTTCCATCCATAAAACAGAAGAATCTATTGTTGGGATACTTATGGCTGGTTGCTGTGAGTGTCTTCTATGGTTTTATCGCTATTATCAGTTGGTTCTCTTTCTTGACTCTGTTTTTCAAAGATATTCGTTACACGCCGCACTATATGCAAACGGTGATTCGTGTAAATGGAATGACAAGAGAGCAGGCAAATACCTATCTTGCTTCTATGCAATTGGAATATAAGAAACGCCTCTCTTACGGGAATATCTCCCTGAAAGAACAAAGCCGTATGGATGCCACATTTGAATGGCTGCACAAGCAGTACCAACTGCCGGAACTATGGGTAGATAAACCGGATGAAGTTCTTACCAATCTGTTGGAAATGAAAGATTCGGTTAACGAAAATTTTCAGGAACTTAAATATATTGTGAGCGAGAGCAGCAGTGGAATCAAAACCATAGAGAGATACGCCAACCGCAAGCTGACGGAAGAAGAAAAAGAGCAGAACCGGAAACAACAGTTAGCCCAGGCACAAACCAATCAACTCAAATCAGCCTATCTCCGTGAATGTGGTCGTAACCTTACCTCCTTTGAATCGGTATTCACGGATAAGGGATTGGATATGCTGGTGGATTGCTGTAACAGCATACCTATCTTTACCCGTAATGTGGAAAAACGGGATTTGGAGGACATGTTACATTGTACGCATAAAGAACCCCTACAAGTAAGGGTAAACAGGCACATAGCGTTCTTATTCGATGAACTGAGAAAATCCCATTTGATATGCAGTACATGGATGAGTGTTGCTTCAAAACATCAATGCTTCATTTCCAAACAAAACGACAAACTGCTAACTCCAAAAGATTTATCAACCGCCTTGGCGGAATCCTCCAAGATAAAGCAGTCTGTAAAGGATAGCATCCGTGATACTATAAACCGGATACTTTCAGCTCATCCACAGAATGCGTAGATAGCTATCTGAAAAAGCTGCATTACAAGAGAGTTTCTAAAGAATATACAAGTTACGACTTTCTTCATGTTCATACCTTAAAAATAATTCCAGCCTTATCATACTTTGGAAGTTGTTTCCCTCTCACAACATATTTCCCTCATCATTATCTTTATTGTTGATTGACAGGTTATTAAGAATCTATTTCATCAACTACGCATTTACCGGATGAATCATACTTGTCTAGTAAATATCAAAACATTGGTAGATGATGCCAATACATTGGTTGTTACTTTTTCCAAGGTTTGGATACTGTTTCTTTGTACCTGGAAGGTCGTCGCGACACCTCTTTGATTGTTTCACATTTTAATCCTGTTTATTATGACAAACGAATTAATGGAAAAACGTCTGGAGAAGATAGAGAATCTACTTCTGGGACAAAAGGATGTATTTACGTTTGAAGAATGTTGCCGCTATACGGGTATCTCCAAAACCTATATGTACAAACTAACCTGTACAAACAAAGTACCCCATTTCAAACCTCATGGAAAGACCATCTATTTCAGTAAAGAAGAAATAGACCGGTGGCTGATGAAGAACCCTGTAAAGACTACCGAGCAAATCGAGCAGGAGGCAGCCACCTATCTTGTTAGCGGACATCATAGAAAGGGTAAGCCATGAATTACCTTGAGCTGATAAACAACTTCTGGTGGATGGATGAACAAAGAGGGTTTAACGGGAATGAAACCCGTTTGTACTTCTTTTTGCTCCATCTCTCCAACCGTTTATTCTGGAAAGCGGAATGGATAGAGTATGGAGATGAAAAGATGATAGCCAATGTAGGGATTTCCTCGGATGTTCTGCGAGCGTCAAGAAACAAGCTCAAGGAAGTATATCTTATTGACTTCGCCTGTGGCGGTCAGGGGCGTAGGGTAAAGACAAGGTACCAAATTTTGACACCTAATGCCAACCCTATTACCAATCCTAACCCCAGACCTAAGCTCGACCCTAATCCCCAACCATTACCTTATTATAATAAAACTAAGATAAAAACAAATACAAATCCTACCTCAAAAGATGAACGATTTTCAAAAAGAGAATATGTTACCTCAGGGAGCGACTTCGATGAATAAATTAGATATATGCATGGAAGCCTTAAAAAGCTGTTTTTCCGGTGAAAGAAAAAAGAACGAACAGTTGCGGTTCCCTTTTCCTTTCTCGTACAATGAGTACAGGCAGATGCTTACCGAAAGCGCCAATATCCTGTTGGAGAAACGTCGGGAGAGGAACACCTTCATCGTGGATGATAAGAACGAGCTGGTTATCAGGCAACTCTTTTTATACCTGAAGATGGATGAAAGTTTTTCAGGGGATATATGGAAGGGTATTATGTTGGTGGGGAAATACGGTTCGGGGAAAACGTTAATCATGCAGGCAATGGCTGAGATGTATAATACGGTTATCCTCTCCCTGCATATACAATACCCTCTACTAACATTCATCAAGTCTTCGGAGTTGTTGGGCATCTTAAAAGAAAAGCCTGTCAAGGCATTTTCCAAGCTGCCGCTTATCATTGATGAGCTGGGTCGGGAGCCGAAACAAATCATGGATTTCGGTAATCTAAGAAGCCCGATGATTGAACTCTTGTGTGAGCGATACGATACCGGAGCATGGACACATGGGGTGAGCAACTTTATGCTCGAAACGCTCAGCTTGGAAAACCAATACGGCAGAATGACCGGAGACCGGTTGAAATCCATGTTTAATTTTATTGAACTGAAAGGAGAAAGCCGGAGGAAGTAAACAGAAAGGATAGAGACCTGCGGGATATAATAAGATTTAACGTAGCAAGTTTATGTTTCGGGTGTCCCGAAACCTTGCTCTGCGAGGCAAATTATCCCGTTGGTCTCCATTCAAAAATTCAAAAAGTGTAAGAAACGATGAAAGATAAAAAGGGCGGGCGACCCAAATTAAGTCCCGCAGAAAAACTGAAATACCGGATTCCTGTCCGGCTTTGCACACAGGATTTTTACGACTTGAAGGCAAGAGCCAAAACGGCTGGAATGAGTTGTACCGAACTGGCAAGGATGGCAATCACTAATTGTAAAATTCGCCAAAGGCTTACACCGGAGCAAATGGATTGTATTCGTAAACTCTCCGGCATGGGTAATAATCTGAATCAAATTGCAAAGAGAGCAAACACTGAAGGCTATATCAATGCCCGAAGCGAATACCTTCATTTGGCAGACAAGATTGATAATGTAATAAACCTTTTGGAAGATGATTGCTAAGATAGTTAAAGGGAAAGGTTTCAAGGGCGTGGTAAACTACGTTCTTGACAAAGCCAAGCAAACGGGATTGTTGGCTGCTGAAGGAGTTCGTCTCAAAAGTAGGGAATCTATCATTCGCAGTTTTGTCACCCAAGGGGGAATGAATCCGAAAGTATCCAAACCGGTTTGCCATATCTCGCTTGATTTCTCGGCACAGAACAGAGAAAAACTCTCAAATGCGAAAATGGTACAGATTGCTAAAGAATACATGTCTAAAATGGGAATAACGGATACACAGTACATTATCGGGAGGCATTACGACAAAGAACATCCGCATATTCATATCATTATTAACAGAATAGATAACAACGGTAAGACGATTACGGACAAAAACGACCGTTACCGCAGTGAGAAGATTTGCAAGGAACTGACCGAAAAACACGGCTTATATTTTGCCAAAGGCAAGGAAAATGTAAAAGTCCATCGGTTGAAAGAGCCGGATAAAACAAAGTACGAGATTTATGATGCTATCAAAGTAACTATTTCCAAATGTAAGAATTGGAAAGAATTAACAAATGCTCTGCAAAAGAGCGATATAACAACCCATTTCAAGTACAAGGGTGGTACTAACGAAGTTCAGGGGGTGAGGTTTGAGAAGAACGGTTACTCATTTAACGGTTCTAAGATTGACAGGCAATTTAGTTTCATCAAAATTGACTATCAATTGCAGCAGAACGAAAGAGTGCAGGACATGAATATCCGGCAATCCCCACAAAGCCATACGCCGGAACATTCAATCGTTGAAACCTCAGGTTCGGTATTAGGCAGTTTGTTCGATATACAACCGGTAAATACGGATTACGATGTCGATCAAGCGGAGTATCTACAGCAACAGAAAAAGAAGAAAAAGAGAAAAGGATTTAGAATCTAAACAGTTTAAAATTAAGCGAATATGAATACGGATAAAATGGACATCTCAAAAGTATATACGCTGTTTGAGGAGATACAGGAATCATTAAAGCAAAACAATAGTAACAAGCCGGTTGAGTCGGCACAGGTTGATATGACAGCTGTACATACTATGACAGAGCGGTTTGAGAACTTGATTGAAGAAGCCAAAAAGCCAACTAAAGTTAATCATCACCATGTGATTAGCATTGGTTCAAACAAGGTTTTCTTTTCATTGATAGGTATGTGCATAGTCATCTTGATACTGTCGTTTACTATTTACAACCAAAGAAAAACCATTAGCCAATACAAGGATAACGACTTGAAATATCGGTATATCAGGATGCAAAGACAAACCGGTGAAGAAAATCTCTACCGGTTAGAACAACAGTTTAAGTATAGCGACAGTATTAAAATCATTCATAAACAGGTAGAGAGATACGAGGAATTAGTTAAGGAACAGGCGAAAAGAATTGAAAGAGCGAAAAAAAATAGCGAGGAGGCAGAGAGGTTGTATAAACAGAAAGAAAATATCAAAAATGCAAAATAAAAGAGTTTTTACGGGTAGAAACTCTAAGTAGTTGTATATTTGTAGTGAACATTTTATCTCAAAATAATATGCAATTATCAGCAATACTAAGAGATTCCGATTACAGGTACGCGCAATTTGACTTGATGCTTATTCAAAAGTTTGAACAGTGTATCATTGCCAGAACTGACAGCAAAGGCAAAGAAATACCCTATATCAAATGCCTTGTCCGCAACAAGGAAATCCGCCTCACGCCCGAAAAAGCCGTCAGGCAGCTCTATCTTGAAATTTTGTTGAACGAATACAAATATCCTGCCGACCGCATCGAACTGGAATATACCGTAACTTTCGGACGGGAGAAAAAACGCGCCGACATTGTGATTTTCGACAAGGACAATACGACTGCGCCTTACATCATCGTCGAAATGAAAAAGCCGAAGCTCAAAGACGGCAAAGAGCAGCTGAAATCGTATTGTAATGCTACCGGTGCGCCCATCGGAGTGTGGACAAACGGCGATTCAATTTCATTCTATCATCGGCGTGACCCAAATTATTTTGAAGATATTCCAAATATCCCCAAATCAACCGAAAAACTTTCCGATATTCTTTTGGAACGATGGACAATCGACGATTTAATTAAACGGGACAAATTGGTCAATGAGCGAAAATCATTAAAAGGTTTGGTGCTTGAAATGGAGGACGAAGTGTTGGCTAATGCAGGAGTGGATGTGTTTGAAGAACTTTTCAAATTGATTTTTACCAAGCTGTATGACGAAATGGAAAGCGGGCGGAACCACAAACGGCATTTGGAATTTCGAAATTACGGCGATACCGAAACTGAGTTGAAAACAAAAATCCAAAACCTTTTCGATGCTGCCAAACAAAAATGGGAAGGTGTTTTTTCGACGGATGTCAAGATAGAATTAACCTCGTCCCATTTATCGGTTTGCGTTTCGTCGTTACAGGATGTAAAACTGTTCAACAGCAATTTGGATGTGGTGGACGACGCTTTCGAATATCTTATCAACAAAAGCAGTAAAGGCGAGAAAGGACAATATTTTACGCCGCGTTATGTGATTGATATGTGCGTAAAAATGCTCAATCCGCAGGGAAATGAAACCATGATTGATACGGCTGCCGGAAGTTGCGGGTTCCCTGTTCATACTATTTTCCATGTGTGGGAGCAAATTATGAAGGATGAGGGTTTGGATAAAAGCCATCTCTTTACGTTGGAACAAAAGCCGTCGCACTGTATCGATTATGTGAACAACAAAATTTTTGCTATTGATTTTGATGAAAAATCGGTGCGGGTCGCCCGAACGCTAAACCTTATTGCAGGCGACGGACAAACAAATGTATTGCATTTGAATACGCTGGATTGGGAACGTTGGGGCGAAAAAACAAAGGATGAAGGTTGGCTGGATACTTACGGTGCCGGCTGGACAAAGTTCAAGAAAATGCGTGCCGATAAAAATAGTAATCGCGAATTTACTTTTGATATATTAATGGCAAATCCACCGTTTGCCGGTGATATTAAGGAGACTCGTATTTTGGCAAAATATGAGTTGGGTAAAAAATCAGATGGGAAGTATCAAACCAATGTCGGACGCGATATTTTATTTATCGAACGAAACCTTGATTTCCTGAAACCCGGCGGACGCATGGCGATTGTACTTCCTCAAGGACGGTATAACAACAGCAGCGACAAATACATTCGTGAATTTATTGCCGACCGTTGCCGTATTTTAGCCGTGGTGGGTTTGCATGGAAACGTATTCAAACCGCATACTGGAACGAAAACAAGTGTATTGATTGTGCAAAAATGGGATGATGGGTTATGCCCAAAAGTGGATGATTATCCCATCTTTTTTGCAACTATGCAAGAACCAAGCAAAGACAACAGCGGCGAGAAAATATATGTTCGCAAGCGCGATATTGCAAAATACAAATTGACTCCACAATATAAACAAGACGAATTGGATATGAAAGTGGAACATAATCCATCGGTAGTGTGCGAGCTGCAAATCGAATACATCACCAATCCTTCAAATATGGATGATTACGCACTTGACGAACACAATCATTTGATTGTTAAGCATGATTTGTATAACCATGACGGGATTACGCAAGACGGAATTGCCGAAGCGTTCGCCGAATTTGCGAAGAAAGAGAAATTAAGTTTTTTTTAGGTAGCCCTTTCGACGAGCAGAAATATAAGAGTTTGTTGGAAGGGCTAAGAATTAACGAGGTATCAATTATAGAATGTTTACAACAAAAGGATTGTAGATTTGAATCTGAATTTTGGACACAAAAAATAACATCGCAAATAAAAACAATAAAAGGCAGTGAAATAATTCATTTCGTGCAATATGGAACATCAAAAGAATTGAATGAAGAAAAAGTTGGGTTCCCAATTTTGCGCCTTAATGAATTTAATTCTCGATTTATTGGCATTCCAAATAAATATTGCAATCTTATATCGAAAGAAGAGTACGAAAGTTTAAAATTACAAAAAGGTGATGTATTGATATGCAGAACAAATGGCAATCCAAATTTAGTAGGAAAATGTGCATTAGTTCCCGAAAACATAGAGTATGCCTATGCTTCATATTTATTTAAAATACGACCTAAAACAGAAATAATAAATTCTGCCACATTGGTTACATTTTTATCTTGCAAATATGGAAGAAATGAAATTGATAAGTATTCCATGACGAGTAATCAGACAAATTTTAGTCCAGCAAAATTTCGAGAAATTGATATTCCTATTTTCAGTAAATCGTTTAATGATGAAATAGATAAGCTATATTTAACTGCGCACAAACATTTAGGACAAGCCCAAACACTCTACAGTCAAGCCGAAGAATTACTTTTGGAAGCAATCGGATTAAAAGATTTTCAGCCGTCGCAAAAAGAGACAAATATCAAAAGTTTCAAAAAATCGTTTCTCGAAACAGGGCGCTTGGATGCGGAATATTATCAACCAAAGTATGAAGATTATTTGCAGATAATAAAGAAGTATCCGAACGGATTCGCTGTATTATATTCAATATGTAATTTGAAAGATAGTAATTTTACACCTAAGGATAATTGTGAATATAAATACATAGAGTTATCTAATGTTGGAAAAACAGGAAACATAACAGATTGTACTATTGAACAAGGAAGAAACCTACCATCGCGAGCAAGACGAAAAGTCGATACAAGTGATATTATTATATCTTCCATAGAGGGTTCTTTGGGAAGTTGTGCTTTGATAACTGAAGACTATGATAATGCACTATGTTCGACAGGTTTTTATGTAATTAATTCTTCAAGTATTAATTCGGAAACGCTTTTGGTTTTGTTTAAATCAAAATTGATGCAGAATATTTTAAAACAGAATTGTTCCGGTACGATTCTAACAGCAATAAACAAAACGGATTTTTGTAATTTGCCTATCCCGTTAATTGATTCTCAAACGCAACAGAAAATAGCAGTTTTGATAGAAGAAAGTTTTGTACTTCGCGAAGAGTCAGAAAGGTTGTTGGAGGAAGCGAAGATGATGGTGGAGAGGAAGATAGAGAAAATCTAAATCGATAATATATACATTAACAATGGCTAAGGACATCAACAAAGACAAATTTTCGGAAGGAACGAAATTAAAATTAGAAATTTTCGCAGAATGTTTTAGAGAATGGCTTCCTGTTTTCATTCATAACCCGTACATAAAAGATCTTTTTGTTTATGATTTTTTTGCAGGAAGCGGTAAAGATGCCGAAGGAACACTTGGATCACCTTTGATCTTGCTTAACGAAGCGAGAGGAGATAATCGTAAATATTGCGAGCAAGTTTTGAAAAACAATAAAAAGGTTTGCTTTGCATTTAACGAAAAAGAAAAGCCTAAGTATGACACTTTGGTTTCCAACGTAAAAGATTTTATGGTTACATGCAAAGAAAATAATTGTAAAACAATTAATTGTAAGTATATGATATAATTTAATTGATAGTATTTATTTTGTATCTTTCTAGTTTACAGAGTAATGCAAAAATAATAATATAAACTAATTCTTATCACGTACTTATTTATAATTATGAGAATTTTAAACAACTGGAGTTCAAAGAAGTTTTTCAAAATCAAACTTTCCAATCTGTCTTGAACAATAAAAACAATGGGAAATTTATTCTACTTGACCAATATGGTTTCAGTCAGGTTGATGAAGATATATTTTTACAGTTGGTCAACGCACCCAAAACCGACTTTATTTTCTTTATTTCTTCTTCTTTCATAAAAAGATTTAAAGAACTAGCTGCTATCAAACACTATTTTGATACAGCCAAGATAAATTTTAACGAATCAAAACCCAATGAGTGTCATCGACTAATTGCGCAATACTTTCGGAATATCATTCCGAAAGATAAAGAATATTATCTACATCACTTTACCATTAAGAAAGGTACAAACTATTGGGGATTGATCTTCGGTACAAATCACACATTAGGTATGGAAAAATTCCTAAAGGTATGTTGGGACAAAGATAAGCTATCTGGCGAATCAAACTGTAATATTGATAACGATTATCAAAAGGGAACTCTGTTTTACACTGAAACAGATACTGTAAAAAAGCAAAAAATAGAATCTGATATTCAACATAAAATATTATCAAAGGAAATTACAGACAACATAAGTGGTTTTAAATATGTTTTGAAAAATGGATATTTGCCGGAATTATTCACAGTTGTGGTAAAAGAATTGGAATCGAATAATTTAATTTCCAGAACAGGGGAATTAAATTATTCATCTACTAATATTCATAAAGTCAAACAATATAATATTAATTTGACATGAAAACAACAAAAATCGAATGGACAGATAAAACATGGAATCCTATCACAGGATGCACTAAACTGTCAGCAGGTTGCGTAAATTGTTATGCTGAAGTTATGGCGCGTCGTCTTCAAGCAATGGGACAAGATAAATACAAAAACGGATTTCAACTGACATTGCATAAAGATGTTTTAGAAGAACCTATAAGTTGGAAAAAGCCACATACTATTTTTGTTTGTTCAATGAGTGACTTGTTTCATAAAGATGTGCCGGACGAATTTATCAATCAGGTAATTGGAGTTATCAATTTAACACCGCACCACAGATATCAGTTACTTACAAAAAGAGTAGAACGAATGGTTGAATATTTTCAAATCCATTCAATACCTGAAAACGTTTGGTTAGGTGTTACTATAGAAAATCAAACTGCCAAAAAAAGAATAGACTTTTTACGCACATTGAAAGCGCCCATACGCTTTCTGTCATGTGAACCTTTGTTGGAAGATTTGGGTGAATTAAATCTCATCAATATTGATTGGGTAATTGTTGGAGGAGAAAGTGGTACAAGCGCTCGTCCCATGAAAAAGAAATGGGTATTATCTATTCAAAAACAAACCGAAAATCAAAATTCGGCGTTTTTCTTTAAACAATGGGGAACGTGGGGCAGCGATGGGATAAAAAGGAATAAACACGAAAACGGGAAAATGATCAATGGGAAAATCTACCAAACAATTCCAAATATTAAATATTAATAGACTTTTAGAGTTTACCCGTCGTATAAACCCTGAAATATCTTTAATAGAAACAATAAAATGACAGATACGCTTAAAAATATAATAGATAAGCTCCCATTAGGGTTTGTTTTCACCGCTGATGATTTTCCCGTTACGGTAGAAAACCCTAAAGGGGTAAGCAAGGTACTCAATAAGTTTGTTGAGGAAAGCTACTTGCGTAAGTTGTCAAAAGGTCGTTTCTACAAACCCCAAATTGGTAAATTCGGCGAGTTGCCTCCCGACACTTACCAAACAGTCAAAGATTTGCTTGAGAAAGACAGCAAACCAATTGGTTATATTACCGGATATTCGGCTTTCAATGATTTGATGCTAACAACGCAAATTCCCTCTGTATTACAGATTGGTATGCGAAAAGAAAAAAAAGCCATTATTCGTGGGGGTTATCGTATTCACTTTATCAAACAGGAAAATACGATTACCAAAGAGAATATTCCTTTGCTTCGCTTGCTTGATTGTTTGCGCTTTTTCAAGATTATTCCCGATACTACACCAGATACGACGTGTCAAAGGTTGTTGCATCTGCTTAAAGACCTTGACGAACGACAAATTGCAAAAATTAAAAAATTAGCACTCAACTGTACTCCACAAACCATTGCTTTATTAGGCGCTGCACTTGGAACAATTAATCCGAAAGAAAATCTAGATGCGTTATTCAAAAAGTTAAACTCAATGACAACTTATAAGCTATCTATCTCACAGAGCATTTTACCAACACAAAAAAAATGGAACATACGATGATTCTGCATACAAACAATTAGGCTTATAGCAAACAAATTCAATATTTGTCTGTCTTTGTTGAAAAAGACTATTGACTTGAGTTCGAGATAAGCGAGATAATAATGTTTCGTATATAAGTACTTTGTTTTTAAAATAGATGTCAGAAGGGTCTACTGTAGTATAAATTCTCTCATTTTTGCATGATATTTACTACTAATTAGTTATAAATAGGCTTTCATTATAGAGCAGATAATATAATGAACAGATAATCAATAATATAAAAGACAGTGTCCATAATATTGTGTAAATATAAACTACAGGCTAAGCATCTTGTATTTTTTTATTTATGTATAACTTTGAAAAAAGCATTATTATGGACATTCCCAAAGAATTTTTACGTAAAGAGTTCG
>SNRY01000369.1_pt1 | contig 16253 bp, 18 predicted proteins | sample 4693421 | NCBI WGS metagenome assembly SNRY01 (sample SAMN11003215, study PRJNA524138) | termite gut metagenome | isolation source: Bacteroidetes bacterial symbionts from single cell of protist host amplifed... | host: Streblomastix strix ... | reverse complement strand
TGGAACTTCGCAGTTCAAGATAATTCCGTACCTGCCGACCAAGTATATTCCGTCAACAAAGGTATAATCCAAATTAAAGGAACTCCATTGGGGTATATGTACACCAAGGAGAAATATGGCGATTATAAAAGATATACTTCTTTTCATAAGATTGGTTTTTATATGATTAATTATAATTAGAATAATTTTACTAAGAAACTACCATTTAGGCATCTTAAAAGCCACTTGCTTTCAATCTCAATCCTACTGTCTCTTCCACATTAAACATCAAATTCATGTTATGCACAGCTTGTCCCGAAGCTCCTTTCAACAAATTATCAATACAAGATAGTATCAGTAGTTTATCTCCGTGCTTCTCCAAATGAAGCAGGCATTTATTCGTATTTACCACTTGCTTGAGATCTATGTTTTCATCTACAATGTGCGTAAAAGAGTCTTTTTGGTAATAATCTTCGTAGATACAAACTAATTCGGACAATTCTATTTTGGATTTTACAATCAACGTAGCAAAGATACCACGTGGGAAATCTCCTCGGTAAGGGATAAAATCAATCTCTGAATTAAAGCTTGGTTGCAATTGTTTCAATGATTGTTTAATCTCAGGAATATGTTGATGGGTAAAAGGTTTGTAGATGCTTATGTTGTTGTTTCGCCAACTGAAATGGCTTGTTGCATTAGGCTTGACTCCCGCTCCCGTACTTCCTGTAATGGCATTTACCGTTACGTCATCATTCAACATCGAATGTTTTGCTAAAGGTAATAGTCCAAGCTGGATGCAAGTAGCAAAACATCCGGGATTTGCTACATATTTCGCTTTGCAGATATTCCGCCGGTTTAATTCGGGAAGCCCGTATAAAAACTCATGGTCATCGCTTTTAATGCGATAATCCATGGAGAGGTCTATAATCTTTAAATCTTCGGGTAGCGAATGGCTTTCTATAAACTTACGGGTATCCCCATGTGCTGTACAAAAGAATAGCACATCAATAGTTTCGAGTGGCGCCTCATTGGTGAACGTCATATCACATTCGCCGTATAGTCCACCGTGTACGTCAGCTATCTTATTACCTGCATTACTATTGCTATTGATAAAAACGATTTCCGCTTCAGGGTGGTTAAGTAATACCCGGATAAGTTCTCCGGCTGTATACCCTGCTCCACCTATTATTCCGACTTTAATCATTTTCCGTTTTTCTTTTGATTGGCATAATACACCCGCAAGGGGGTAGAAAGAATCTTGGTAAATCCTTTGGCATCTTCGGCAGTCCAACCCTTTTGTATTTCCCCGTATTCTCCCAAATCGTTTTTCACCAAATCGTAAGAAGATTCCACACCTACCAATGTGTAAGAGTAGGGACGCAGAATGATAGAAACCGTACCGTTTACGTTTCGTTGCGAACTCGTTAACATCGCTTCAATATCGCGCATTACAGGTTCCAAATATTGGGCTTCGTGTAAGAACATACCATACCACGTGCTTACTTGGTCTTTCCAATAAAGTTGCCATTTGCTCAAAGTATGTTTCTCTAACATCTTGTGGGCATTGATAATAAGAATAGGAGCAGCAGCTTCAAATCCTACCCGTCCTTTTAGTCCGATGATCGTATCGCCAATGTGCATATCGCGACCAATACCGTAACGGCTTCCTATTTCTTCTACTTTATTAATAGTTTTCATTTTGTCGGCAAACACTTCGCCGTTAACAGTGTGTAATTCGCCTTCTTTGAATTCCAACTTTAAGGTTTCCGTTCCCTTGGCGGTTATTTGACTCGGATAAGCCTCTTCGGGCAATGTTTGTTCGCTGTTTAATGTCTCCTTTCCACCGATGGAAGTTCCCCATAAACCTTTGTTGATAGAGTATTCCATCCGCGCAAAGTCGGCTGCATATCCGTGATCGCGCAGATAGTTTATTTCGTATTCGCGGGTTAATATCATATCGCGCGTAGGAGTAATAACTTTGATGCCCGGCGCCAATACCTCAAATGTAAGGTCAAAACGCACTTGGTCATTCCCTGCCCCTGTGCTGCCGTGAGCAATGGCATCTGCGCCTATTTTCTTTGCATAATCGGCAATGGCAATAGCTTGAAAGATACGTTCCGAACTTACGGAGATGGGATACGTGCCGTTACGAAGCACGTTACCGAATACCATATATTTGATGCTCTTATCGTAATAATCTTGTGTTACGTCCAAAGTTACGTGCTTTACAGCTCCCAACTTATAGGCTTTTTCTTCAATAATCTTTAGTTCTTTTTCGTTAAAACCTCCTGTATTGGCAATGGCTGTATATACTTCATATCCTTTTTCTTGCGACAAATACATGGCGCAAAACGAGGTATCAAGCCCCCCGCTAAATGCTAAAACTACTTTTTCTTTCATGAGTTTATAATGTTTTCAATCTATTATTAATTTGTTTTCATTATTATGTTTCGCCGGATCATACAGCATTGCCGTACATATACAATACCGCCGCCCCGTCCTTACCAATACGTCATGGTTGCAACAGCTCTCACATCCTTTCCAAAAAGACTCATCGTCTGTCAACTCGGAAAAAGGGACGGGTACATAACCCAATTCGGTATTTATCTTCATTACAGCCCCACCGCTCGTCAACCCGAATAATTTGGCGTTAGGCCAGCGCAAACGTGAAAGCTGAAAAGCAGCCTTCTTGATACGTTTAGCTAATCCTTGCGCACGGAATTTCTCAACGACAATCAATCCGGAATTAGCCACATACTGCTTATTGCCCCAGCTCTCTATATAGCAAAAACCCGCAAATTCCTCATCGCAAAGCGCAATAATGGCTTTTCCTTCTTTCATTTTTTGTACTACATATTCGTGAGTACGTTTGGCTATGCCCGTACCGCGTACTTTGGCTGCTGCTGTGATTGTCTCTAAGATGGTATCAACGTATATTTCGTGAGAAGTGTCGGCTACCATCACCGTTATCCCTTCGTTCATTGATTGTTGTTAATTTGATTTTCAATCTCACTCCAACTGTTTTTTGAGGAGAGGGTTAGGAAAAGATTTTATACGTTTGGAATAATATTCGATAAGAAGTTACGAATAGCATCTGCTTTTGTTTTTTCTCGCAACACCAATATAATCGTATCATCTCCTGCAACTGTACCTAAAATATCTCGACATTCACGGTTATCTATATCATAAGCCATACCACTTGCATATCCGGGACGAGCTGTGCATAACATGAATTTGATGTTTAATTTGGAAGAGACAGTAGGATTGAGATTGAAAGCAAGTGGCTTTTAAGATGCCTAAATGGTAGTTTCTTAGTAACATTATTCTAATTATAATTAATCATATAAAAACCAATCTTATGAAAAGAAGTATATCTTTTATAATCGCAATGATTGCCACTCTATTTTATTTTAATGATAATGTGGTTGCGCAAGAAGCAGAAAAGCTATTCAATGGAAAAGACCTGTCTAATTGGAACTTCGCAGTTCAAGATAATTCCGTACCTGCCGACCAAGTATATTCCGTCAACAAAGGTATAATCCAAATTAAAGGAACTCCATTGGGGTATATGTACACCAAGGAGAAATATGGCGATTATATATTGCATGCCGAATGGTGTTGGGTAGATGCTGGAGAATCAAATAATAGCGGTATCTTTTTGCTGATTGAAGCACCCGAAAACCCTTTTCCAAATGGTATTGAATGTCAATTGGCTGCCGGCAAAGCCGGTGATTTCGTACTTTTAAATGGTTCTAATTTGGCTGAATACATTCAAAACCCCAATGAACCGCGTCCAAAATTCCCCATGGTTCAAAAGAAGAATGCTTCGAGCGAAAAACCTGCCGGCGAATGGAATAAAGCCGATATTGCCGTAAAAGACGGGGTGATTACCGTATATATTAACGATGTGTATCAGAATACAGGAACCAATAAGATAAAGACCGGATACATCGGTTTACAAAGCGAAGGCAAGGCTGTGCAGTTCCGTAACGTAACGCTAAGGAAATGGTAAACGCTTTGTGCGCTTACGCGAAAAACAAACAATAAGTATAATGGAACGTCCCGAACTTGTAGATAAAATAAAAGAAATCCTTCGAAAGGTTGCGCCGCAAGCGGAAGTTTTTCTTTATGGTTCGGAGGCAAGAGGAGACGCTCATGTTGATTCCGATATTGATTTATTGATATTGGTCGATAAAGAAAAACTGACTTTTACAGATATTACGGAAATTACTTATCCTTTGTATGATTTGGAATTATCCGAAGGTGTTTCAATCAGTCCGTTGGTATATACCCGCAAGCAATGGTTTAACCGTCCCTTTAAAACACCGTTTTATATCAATGTTATGAATGAAAGCATAAGATTATGAAGCAGAAATTAGGCGAAGACAGTATCAAAGCATTGGTTTCTTATCGAATGCAACGCGCACAAGAAACGTTGAAAGAGGCAGACACATTGATAAAAAGCGGTTTTTATAATGCTGCCGTCAATAGGCTTTATTATGCCTGCTATTATGCCGTAATTGCTCTTTTACTGAAAAATAATATTTCAACTAATACCCATACCGGAGTAAAACAGATGCTTGGAATGCATTTTATCATGACAGGTAGAATAGATAATAAATATTCAAAATTCTATACTCAACTGTTTAATGCCAGAATAAGCGGAGATTATGATGATTTTCTATGGTATGATTTGGAGATGTTATCCGAACTTTATCCGCAGTCGGAAGAATTTATCAATGCTGTTGATATTGAATTGAACAAATAAAAACTATTAAAGAATGAACCTCTTCGACGTATATCCTCTTTTCCCTATTAGCATCGTACAAGGTAAAGGCTGCTATGTGTGGGACGAGAACGGCACCAAATACCTGGATCTCTACGGAGGACACGCCGTTATATCCATCGGTCATAGTCATCCGCATTATGTGGAGATGATTAGCAACCAAGTAAGTAAATTGGGATTTTATTCCAATTCCGTTATCAATAAGATTCAACAAGAAGTTGCCAGACGGTTGGGCGTTATTTCCGGTTACGACGATTATTCCCTGTTCCTTATCAATTCGGGAGCAGAAGCCAATGAAAATGCTATGAAGTTGGCATCTTTCCACAATGGACGGACAAGGATCGTATCTTTCCAAAAATCTTTTCATGGACGTACCTCATTGGCAGTAGAAGCTACGAACAACCCGAAAATCATTGCTCCGATTAACAATAACAGCCATGTGGTTTATTTGCCTCTCAATGATATTGAAGCTGTAAAAACCGAATTGTCTAAAGGTGATGTCTGTGCGGTTATCATCGAAGGCATTCAAGGAGTGGGCGGTATATTGACGCTGACAGATACATTTTTGCAAGAACTTCGCGCAATATGTACCGCCACGGGAACCATTCTCATCTTGGATGAAATTCAATGCGGATACGGACGAAGCGGAAAGTTCTTCGCCCATCAATACGCCGGAATCAAACCGGATATTATCACCGTAGCCAAAGGCATCGGCAACGGTTTCCCGATGGCAGGCGTATTGATTAGTCCCATATTCACACCCGTTTACGGTATGTTGGGCACTACTTTCGGAGGAAATCATTTAGCCTCTACGGCAGCTCTTGCCGTAATAGATGTTATGGAGAAAGAGAACCTGATAGAAAATGCCGCAAAAGTGGGCGACTATTTGATAAAAGAATTAAAGCAATTCCCACAGATAAAAGAAGTACGCGGAAGGGGATTAATGATTGGTTTGGAATTTGACGAACCGATAAAAGAACTTCGCAGTCGTCTTTTATTCGATTATCATGTCTTTACCGGAGTTACAGGCACGCATGTCATACGCCTTCTTCCCCCACTCTGTTTAAGTATAGAAGAAGCAGAGGAGTTTCTTTCACGATTCAAAAAAGCATTAAACTAAATTTCCACCTATCGGTATATTTATGAAAACAGCCATTATCGGAGCCGGCAACATGGGAGGGGCTATTGCCCGTGGATTAACACAAGGAACGTTGATAAAAGCAGAAGATATTACTGTGTCCGACCCGAACAACGAACTATTGGAAGCCCTGAAAGCTTTTAATCCGAATATCCGAACTACCAACAGCAATCAAGAAGCAATAAGCCATGCCGAGATGATAATCATCGCCGTAAAACCTTGGCTGGTAAGGGAAGTAATCGGGCAATTGACGCTCGATTTTAGCAAGCAGATTATTGTTTCAGTAGCAGCAGGTATTCCTTTCTCCGATTATAAAGAGTGGCTTAGTCCGTCGGCTACTATTTTTCGGTTGGTTCCCAACACCGCTATTTCCCAATTAGCAAGTATGACGTTAATAGCCTCTATGAATGCCACAAAAGAACAAGAGGCTTTCATTCTCAATCTCTTTAATGAAATGGGGCTGGCGATGTTAATCCCCGAAAAACAAATTCCTGCAACTACCGCCCTTACTTCCTGCGGCATTGCCTATGTGTTGAAGTATATTCAAGCCGCCATGCAAGCAGGTATCGAAATGGGTATCTATCCCAAAGATGCCATGAAAATGGTGGCGCAATCCGTTAAAGGAGCTGCCGAACTCATTCTAAATAATGACACGCATCCTTCCGTAGAGATAGACAAGGTAACTACTCCCGGAGGGATTACAATCAAGGGTATTAACGAGTTGGAGCATGGGAAATTTACTTCGACAGTTATCAAAGCGATAAAGGCATCAAGCTAAAAAAGAAAGCGTTCCTCTTTCAATTAAATTTGGGCGTTCCCCGATGGGTCGGGCTATCAATCTCTAATATTTGGGAAGTTTTGGGAGTTCTTATTGTATTATCCCCAATCTCACTGTGTTTGCTACGAAACCAACATCCTGCTTATAGTTCAAGCTACTCTGTTGGGCTACGGTGTTTATTGTTTTTTGCCTGAATTAAATTCGACAAGTTTCTTCCAATCTATTTGTCCAGAATCGGTGCAAAATTCATTAGTAAATTCTCTCGTGAATTTGTTCACCATTTGTGCATACGATCCCATAAATGCATCATTCTTCTCTTTTGCTTTATTTCCAAGAGGCTCAATAATGTCTGTAAATAAAGTGTCTTTACCTGATATAAATGTCCAAAACTCTTGTCCGCAATATTTGAAATAGTTGCCTTTGTCGGGATTATTATCTATGCCATAGCAACAACCGTTTACAGCTTTAACAACTAATTTCGAATTGCTTGTTCGTAATGTCTTTCTTTGCAGTACGAAAATCGGTTTCCATTTTGGTTATCTGACTGCTGTTCCCCCAATTCGGTCCCGATTTTATGGTTACGATGTAGCGAATATTTTCTTTGTCAAACTCAAGGTCAATACCTGTTATTCCCGATTTCCAACCATCATAAACTTTTTGATTGATAAAAATAGCTAATCCTTCAAGCCAATTGCCGAATATTGTTTCTTCGGTAGAGGAAATGAAAGCATCAGTAAGCCCTTTTATGATTTGCTCGGCAGTCATAAAATACTTGGCTTTAAAAAGATAAGGATTTTTTCTTTTAAGAATTTCTTTCAGTTCTAATCTGTTTAAACGGTCTATCCTATTCTGGTGAAAAGTGCCTATATTTTCCTCAACGTACTGTACAACATCCGTTATCTCAAACTGTTTCATGTTGTTTATGTTTTATTTCGGGTTCAAATAATACAAATTTTACAGGTTCAAGTTGTTTTTTCACCATTTCATAATATTCCGGCAAAATTTCTACGCCGATCGAATTACGATTCATGCGCTGAGCGACAAAATTAGTTGTTCCCGAACCCATAAATGGGTCAAGTACAGTATCACCATCTTTAGTAAAAAGTCTTATAAACCATTCGGGCAGTCCTTCAGGGAATGCAGCACTGTGATTCTTATTGTTGCATTCGGTTGCTAAGTGTAACACATTGGTGGGATAAGCCATATCTCTGTCTATCCAATTGGAAATATTTTTACCAAAACCACTTCCTACTCTGGAGTTATCTCTGACTTTATCTGTTTCACTCAAATTTTGCAGTCTGCCTTTTGCCCAATCACCCATCGGTACCATGACAGATTCTTGATACATAGCAAATGCTTTCTGCTTATTAAATTGTAAAAGTCGTTCCCATGCATCACGAAAGCGGTTTGGCCATTTTCCCGGATAACAATTCTTTTTGTGCCAAATAAATTCTTCTGTCCAAAACCAGCCTTGTTTCCGCATCTCAATGATAAGTTCCATTACATAAGTACTTCGCTCTCCCTCAACGACTTTTTCTTTGATATTCAACACAAATGTACCTGTTGGTTTCAACACTCTCAAAAGTTCTTTGGAAATAGGGAGAAACCAGCTCACATACTTATCGGGAGCAATTCCACCGTAAGTATTTTTTCGTTGGTCTGCATAAGGCGGCGATGTGAAAATCAAATCCACAGAATTGTCGGAAAGTCCTTTCAAAACGTCCTTACAATCACCGAGTTTTATGCTGGTATTAATTTCCATTATCATTAAATTTTGGTTTTGCAAATATAGCATTTTTTCGGTTGGTAATGACACACATCCTTCCGTAGAGATAGACAAGGTAACTACTCCCGGAAGAATTACAATTAAAGGAATCAACGAGTTGGAGCATGGGAAATTTACTTCGACAGTTATCAAAGCGATAAAGGCATCAAGCTGAACAAGATAACTTTCCACTTTCAATTAAATTTGGGCGTTCCCCTGCCGGGTCGGGCTATCCGCTACAATACGGATTTCTACGTTTAACGTTGGCTTGCTAATACAGCATTATGCTATTATAGATAAAAATTAGAGTTGATCTATTTTTGACAGACAAAAATATCTTCGTCAACATTCACTCCATATTTAATAAATTCATCAGAAATATTTACTTTGGTTACTTTAAATCCACTACTTTCTAAACGTTTAATGTAATCCTGCCCATAAATTCTAACATGATCACCTTGTCCAAACACACTCTCTCTCTGTTTAAAATCTGTTATTGAAAAATCTTCAAAAGTATGCGGAGAATTTTTTGAAATCGGAACTTGTAAAATTGCCTGTCCTCCCAATTTAAGAACTCTTCGAAGCTCCTTCATTGCATCTAAATCATTGATAATATGCTCTAATACATGATTACAAATTATCAAATCAAAGGTGTTGTCTATATATGGAATATCTAAAATATCTATTTTCTTAACATAATTAGAATATCCCTCTGGAAACAAATCTCCACAGACATATTCACTAAAATTAAATTCTAACAATTTTTTTGATAGCAAACTTTCTGGTGCTATGTGTAGTATACTTTTGTTTTTATCAGAAAAAAGTCTCATTTTTTCTTTCAGATAAATATAAATTAATCGTTCTCTATCAGAAGATCCACATTTGTAACACCCTCCTAATCTCTTTCCTCCCCCAATAATTTGTTTCTCTTTTAAAATGAAATTATCTATTCCTATTGGTGATAAATCTTTTGATGAATAATTGCAAAATGGACAAACATATCTTTCTCCTTTGTGAAAAAAAGTCTTAAATCGTCTAATTAGCATCCTAAGTATTCTAATTACTGTATTAGGAAGAATTTTTTTAATAACCTGTTTTATCATATTTTCGTTACTGTTAATGAATGTTTTTTATTTCAATTTCTCTACTATAATGCTTTGTTAAATAAGTCGTAAATGCTGATTAGGAAAAAAATAAAATGTATCAATAAATGGGCGTTTGATTATATTAAAAATTTGAACTCCTAATAAGGTATGAAAAAGAAAGAATTATTACTCAAAAAGATATAAGCGAATAGCTAATAACTTGCTAAATATCAGTGATTTATTAATAAAAATATAAAATATCGAAAACTTTATTATCAGATTTTTTGCTATTGAAAATATTCTCTTTTTATTTGTAGCCGATAACGCCTGTTAAAAAACACAGCTTCTTGTTTAATTCTATCATATCTTTTTTATCCTAAAAGATACCACTCAAAAAGGCATTTTTATACTCTTCCCCTGTTAGATGTAAGCTGGAAAGAGCCTATACTTAACGTATGAACAGTAATTGCGCATACTCATCCATTCTTCACTCTATCCTCCCTGCAAGCCCCATTCAACCTTTTTCCTTGTCCACTCCTTCCTCTTCCCATGCTTCACCTAAGCTATTTCCAAGATAGGGGTATGCTCTTTCTAAGCTATTTTTAAGCTCCCTATAAGCTATTTGTAAGCTATTTCTATGCTCTTACCCACCTGAAAAGCTTATAAATAGCTTACCTATCCCCATTCTAAGCATAGAAACAGCTTACACTCTCTGTTTTTAAGCTTACACACAGCATACCTCTCCTTCACAAAAAGCATACCTTGTTCTTCCTTTCCCGATAGATAAAAACAGGGGCGAGTCTGTGTATCTGAACCTTGCGTGAGAAGCCGAAAAAAGATGGAAAACGCCTCATTTTTACTGTTACCGACCAAACGCTCCTTAAGCATAAGGAAACGCAAACCACTTGCTGTTTGATGGGCATTTTCGTTTAAAGACTACTTCCCCTTTCGTTCGGCATAAAAATTAGCCCTAAACAACTTCTTTCTCGTTTTTTACTCTAAATGTACCGTAGGTTTTTGTAAAAAGAAAGAAATATTTGTCCGATAAATATATTAATACTAATTTTGCAGTCAGATTATTCCGACACGGGTATGCCAAGCGTTTTTAACAACTAAAAACCACCCGACGGAGCAAACTTGTATAACATAATAGTATAACAGATGTATGCAATTGTAGAAATTAACGGTCAGCAGTTTAAGGCTGAAGCGGGAAAGAAGCTGTACGTCCAGCATATTCAAAATGCGGAAAAGGAGGCGACAGTAGAATTTGACAAAGTGCTTTTGGTTGATAAGGACGGAGCAATCACCGTAGGTACTCCCCTTGTAGAAGGTGCAAAGGTGGTTTGCGAGATTATTACTCCTCTGGTGAAAGGCGATAAAGTGATTATCTTCCACAAAAAAAGAAGGAAAGGGTACAGAAAGCGCAACGGACACCGTCAGCAATTCACTGAATTGACAATTACAAAGGTAATAGCTTAATCAATTTTTAAAAAATTAAAAGAAAATGGCACATAAAAAAGGTGTCGGCAGTTCAAAGAACGGTCGCGAATCACACAGCAAAAGATTAGGCGTTAAGAAATTTGGTGGCGAAATATGCAAAGCAGGTAATATTATCGTTCGTCAAAGAGGTACTCAATTTTATCCGGGAAAAAACATGGGTATGGGTAGAGACCACACTCTTTTCGCATTAATAGACGGGACAATAGTTTTTAAGAGAAGTAGGCAAGATAAGAGATATGTATCTGTAGTTCCAATAGAAGTAATAGGAACAGAAGCATAAAAAGGTTACTTTCTTACATAATAGAAAAGAGAGAGGGGATGCAATCCGCAAGTGATTGTATCCCCTCTCTTTTTATATAATTTATATTGGTATCAAAACGACAGTTTTGAAAAGAATTTCTTCCCTTTCAGATAATACCAAACCAATATACAGCCTTTTTTTCGTTCGGGAATATCGGGGTAAAGCGTTCTTTTTAAATTCTCTTTGCGTATTGACAAAAGAAAGGGGCGATTGATTTTGTACTCACGCCGCGCACGAAGTACAGCCAATGCGTTAGGGGATTGTCCTTTAAATAAAAAGGACAATGCAGCGACATAATCAAGCACCATCCGGACGTTCATTACCCGGTTAAATTCTTTTTCAGGTAGATTCTTGTACAGCATCACGAGATTATTGTGGAAATTAAGAAACGTCTTTTGGGGATTTTCATTCTTCAAAGTAGCGGCTCCGAGATGATAGACTTTGCTTTGAGGAATACAAACAATACCTCTGCCGCGAGCGCGCAACCGCCAACAAAGATCAATTTCCTCCATGTGGGCAAAGAAGTTATCATCTAATTTCCCCACTCTCCGATAATCTTCCAACCGGATGAATAATGCTGCACCGGATGCCCAGAAAATAGGAATAATTGTATTGTATTGCCCTCTGTCTTTCTCTACCACACTCATTATCCGTCCCCGGCAGAAAGGATAGCCGTAACGGTCAATGAAACCACCGGCAGCTCCGGCATATTCAAATCTATCCCTTTGAGAGTAATTTAATATTTTCGGTTGGCAGGCTGCAATTTCAGGATGCACGTCAAGGTAGTCCATCATCGGTTCCAGCCAGTCTTCTGTTACTTCCACATCCGAATTGAGCAATACAACGTACTCTGAATCTATCTGTTTCAAAGCCCTGTTATATCCGCCGGCATACCCGAAATTCTCTCCCAAAAGAATTAAACGCACGGAAGGAAAGTGCTCTTGAAGTATTTGCACAGACTGGTCGGTTGAGCCATTATCGGCTACACAAATCTCCACACCCGGCATCGTTGACCAATGCAAAACTGATGGCAAGAAACGGAAAAGCATCTCGCCTCCGTTCCAATTCAATATAACTACAGAAACTTTATTCATTCGCGTTGAATATTACCCAATAAGGCTGTCTCAGCTTCATTAAATCCTCCCAAGCAAATTGGGAGTATCTGATTATCCGGTATATCATTATTAAGAATCTCTACCCGTATATAATTGGGAGTAAATCCGTGTATAACGTTGCCGACGGAAGATTTTTCCAACAGCACCGGCAACACTTTTCCACTATGACGGGTATAAAAGGCTTTCGTTTTTTCATCGGATAAAGACAATAGTCGCTTTGTACGCTCGTGCTTCTCATCCGACATCACACGATGTTCTATGTTTAAAGCCTGCGTACCCGGACGTTCGGAATACGTGAATACGTGCAATTGCGTTATGTCTAATCCGGCGATAAAATCATACGTTTCTTCAAAATACTCGTTCGTCTCTCCGCGTGTACCTGCAATCACATCTACCCCGATAAAGGCATCGGGCATAATTTCCCGTATTTTCTTTATTTTTGATGCAAAGAGAGCCGTATCGTAACGCCGCCGCATCAACTTCAACACAGCATCACTACCCGATTGCAAGGGAATGTGAAAATGAGGCATAAAACGAAGCGAACGGGATACAAATTCAATCACATCGTCCGTCAAAAGGTTAGGTTCAATGGAGGAAATGCGGTAACGTTCAACACCCTCTACACGGTCGAGTGCTTGTATCAAATCCAAAAAGGTTTCATGGGTGCTTTTCCCAAAGTCACCAATATTCACACCGGTAAGCACTATTTCTTTTCCACCTTTGGCGGCAGCTTGACGGGCTTGTTCCACAAGGGAAGCAATACTCCCATTCCGGCTCCGTCCGCGTGCAAAGGGTATGGTGCAATACGAACAAAAATAATCGCAACCATCTTGCACTTTCAGAAAGAAACGAGTACGGTCGCCACGCGAACAGGACGGAGTAAACGAAGAAATATCATTGACGGCGGAAGAGTACACCTCTCCCCTACCCTTTTTTTGCAAATTGCCCAGGTATTTCTCTATCTCCTTTTTCTGTTCCGCGCCAAGCACTACGTCCACTCCTTCTATCTGCGCCACATGCTCCGGTTTCAGTTGTGCATAACAACCCGTAACCACCACAAAAGCATCGGGATGCTGCTTTACCAACCGGTGAATGGTTTGCCGGCATTTCTTATCCGCCGTTTCCGTTACCGAGCAAGTATTGATGATGCAAATATCTGCTTTCTCACCCTTGCGTGCCGTTCGCACTCCCAATTCAAGAAGCGTCTTTCCTATGGTGGACGTTTCGGAAAAGTTTAGTTTGCAACCTAAGGTATAGTAAACGGCTGTTTTATCTTGAAACTCGGCAGTATCTATCATACATTTCACCGCCCTTTATCAGAGCTTGTACAAATCGCTTGCTGCCAATAAATCTACTTTTTTATCCGTCAATACCTTAATACACTTATCCATATCGTTCGGGCGAATGATTACACTGGCTGAGTTATTATTGGCAAACGAATACATATATTCGATGAATACCTCCGATTCGGAAAGATAATTCAACACTTTTGCCAATGAACCGGGCACATTGGGGCAACTAATACCCACCACATCGGTTATATTTACCGCAAAATGATTTTCTTTCAAAGCCTTGAACGCTTTGTCCGGGTCAGATACGATGCCGCGAAGAATACCGAAATCCGCGTTTTCGGCAATGCACAAAGCGGAAAGATTGATACCTTCCTTAGCCAGCACAGCGGTAACTTCATTTAAGCGTCCCTGTTTATTTTCCAAAAAGATAGAAAGTTGTTTTGCTATCATAAAAACATTATTTTAATTGCCTATTATCAATCACCCGTTTAGCCTTGCCCATGCTGCGTTCTATCGTGCGGGGTTCAACCAGCTTCACATCCACAGCCAAACCGAGTACGCTTTGCAGGCGTGCCGTAAGCCTCTTTTTCAAAGCCAACATCTTGTTTATTTCGTCCGAATAGTAATCGGAGCGTACCTCCACTTTCAACTCCATGCGGTCGGTATTGTTTATCCTATCTACCGTCAACAAATAATGTGGTTCAAATTCCGGCAATTCCAGAATAACCGACTCTATTTGAGTAGGGAATACATTCACTCCGCGTATAATCAGCATGTCGTCGCAACGTCCCAATATCCTTTCCATACGCACCAAGGTACGTCCGCAGGAACATCTTTCATAATGTAATGCCGTAAGGTCTTTCGTACGATAACGAATCAAAGGCATCCCCTCTTTGGTGAGGTGGGTAAATACAAGTTCTCCCGTTTCTCCGGGCTTCACCGGTTGGGAAGTAACCGGGTCAAGTATTTCAGGGAAGAAATGATCCTCATTCAAGTGCGTCCCATCCTGATATTCACATTCATAACCCACCCCCGGTCCGGCTATTTCACTCAATCCATAAATATCATAGGCTTTGATGCCCAGCTTTTCCTCTATTTCCTTGCGCATACTTTCCGTCCACGGTTCGGCTCCGAACGCTCCGATTTTTAATTTGAAATCCTCGCGAGGCAATCCGGAATCTTTAATCGCATCGGCTACGAAAAGAGCGTAAGAGGGAGTACAACACAGAACGGTAGAACCGAAATCGTGCATCAGCGTAATTTGCTTTTCCGTGTTCCCGCTCGACATAGGAATAACCGACGCTCCGATATGTTCCGCCCCATAGTGCGCCCCTAAACCGCCGGTAAACAATCCATAGCCATAAGCTACTTGAAATATATCGGAACTGTCTGCTCCGTAAGCGGTAAAACTACGCGCCAAACTTTCCGTCCATACCGCCAAGTCTTTGCGTGTATGCCCCACCACAGTAGGCTTACCCGTTGTTCCCGAAGAAGCGTGAATACGCACAATTTGACTCATTGGCACGGCACACAACCCGAAGGGATAATTGTCGCGTAAATCTAATTTTGTGGTAAACGGCAGTTTTACAATATCATCTATATCGTTAATATCGTCCGGGGTTATCCCCAATTCCTGCATTTTTTTTCGATAAAAAGGCGTGTTGTGATACACATGCTCTACGACATTTTTCAATCTGATGCCCTGAATCCGCCGAAGATTTTCGCGGTCCATACATTCTATCGTCTCGTTCCAAATCATTTGATTAGTGTGTTTTTACTCATGTGGTTATAATCATTAATTTAAGATGTTGTGCAAAGTAAATGTTTTTCGTATAGTGAACAAATAGTTCTTACATCTTTTTTATATCTTATGTTGATATTTCATTCGTTGAAAGTGGAAAATGGAAAGTGTATTGAACACAGAGGCACGGAGAATCGTTTTTTTCTTCTGTGGGGCTGAAAGCCCAATTTACGTTAGCCCCGACTAAACGGAGTGACAGTCGGGGTAAAGGAGCAAACTACCCTCCGGCGGGCTAAAAGCCCAGCTTAAAAAACCCTCTTGGATTCAGTTGCCCTTTCAGGGCGCAGTTTGAACCTGTTTTCTTACCCCCCAGCTGTCGCTCCGCTTGGCTGGGGCTGAATGATAGCAGGCTTTTAGTCTGTTAAGGTTTGCTTTGCCGGGTTAGTGGCGCGATCCGCATGGCGCGTTAGATACTATAGTATTATCCAACTTATTTTGGGAATTTATTTTATCTTTTTTATCTTTGCGTTACCCAAAAGAAGGCTCCTTTCGATTCGTTGAACCGAAGTCTATCTTATGCGGGGGATTTATCCCCCGCTTTTTGCTTTGCAAAAACCCCAAAAGAAGGCTCGCTTTCTCCCCGTTCCCCGATGTCTTAGTTATGCTTATCTATGCTTTCCAGACATGGTTAGGATCGTAGGGCTCGTCTTTTTTCCATAAAACAAATATCAATACCAACAGTTTTCGCATGGCTGCAATAATGCCTTTCATTT
>SNRY01000368.1_pt1 | contig 16387 bp, 6 predicted proteins | sample 4693421 | NCBI WGS metagenome assembly SNRY01 (sample SAMN11003215, study PRJNA524138) | termite gut metagenome | isolation source: Bacteroidetes bacterial symbionts from single cell of protist host amplifed... | host: Streblomastix strix ... | reverse complement strand
CCGAGTTTTTCTCCAGGTCTTTTGTTTATTTTATTCTGTACCAGTTTGATAAAATCATTTGTATATACCTTCAAATCTGTCCCTTTAAGGATATATTGCCTGATTAAGCCATTAGTATATTCATTCAGTCCTCTTTCCCAGGAAGAATAAGGATGGGCAAAATAAAAGTCCGCCCCCAATTTTTTTGCGATAAATTCATGTTCGGCAAATTCGGTACCATTGTCCGAGGTTATGGTATGCACGTTTTCTTTGCCATAATCATTTCTATTTGACTTGTTAGTAGGAGACATCGGACCAAAGCTTATCTATGAGATGTATTCTTCTATACGGACTTTATAGTACCAATTATTTCATCACAAAGCCTCGGAACCGTACTTTCACATGGATTCCTACACCCAATGAAAAAAATGGTTTACTTGCACGATGCCTGCCTCAAGTTATTTACATTTTTCCTTGTAGGCAATACTTGGGGGACTTTCACCGGAAAAACAGCTTTTTAAGGCTTCCATGCATATATCTAATTTATTCATCGAAGTCGCTCCCTGAGGAAACGTATTCTCTTTTTGAAAATCGTTCATCTTTTGAGGTAGGATTTGTATTTGTTTTTATCTTAGTTTTATTATAATAAGGTAATGGTTTGGAGTTAGGGTAGAGCTTAGGTCTGGGATTAGGGTTGGTAATAGGATTGGCATTAGGTGTCAAAATCCGGTACCTTGTCTTTACCCTACGCCCCTGACCGCCACAAGCGAAGTCAATAAGATATGCTTCCTTCAGCTTGTTTCTTGATGCTCGCAAAACATCCGGAGAAATCCCTACATTGGCTGTCATCTTTTCATCCCCGTACTCCATACATTCTACTTTCCAGAACAAACGGTTGGAGAGATGGAGCAGAAAAAGGTAGTTCATGACTTACCCCTCCTGTGATGTCTGCTAACAAGATAAGTTGCTGCCTCCTGCTCAATTTGCTCGGCAGTTTTTACCGGATTTTTCATCAGACACCGGTCTATTTCTTCTTTACTGAAATAGATGGTTTTGCCATGAGGTTTGAAATGAGGTACTTTGTTTGTACAGGTTAGTTTGTACATATAGGTTTTGGAAATACCCGTATAGCGGCAACATTCTTCAAATGTAAATACATCCTTATGTCCCAGAAGTAGATTCTCTATCTTCTCCAGACGTTTTTCCATTAATTCGTTTGTCATAATAAACAGGATTAAAATGTGAAACAATCAAGCAGGTATCGTGACGACCTTCCGGATACAAAGAAACATTGTCTAAACCTTGGAAAAAGTAACAACCAATGTATTGGCATCGTCTACCAATGTTTTGATATTTATAAGACAAGTATGATTCATCCGGCAAATGCGTAGTTGATGGAATGTATTCTTAATAATCTATCAATCAACAATAAAAATAATGATGATGAAACTATATTATGAACCTGAGTTCGATTAATCATACTGTCCGCATAGTTGATTTTTCATGTTTCTATTCCATTTGATAGTCGGTTTTTAGGGAAAAAGAGTAAGCAATCAAAGCGACAATCAGGCTAGTCCTAAAATTATCCATCGAACGGTGTCTGGAGTGTTCTTGTTTGGCAACAATTTTTTAATTCATTATTAATGGTCTCAATCATTGACCTTTTTCTAAGAAAGGGTATTCCCAATCAAATATAAAATTGAGCCTAATGTAGGAGACCATTGCCAAACCGATTGGATTATTTACCGCTATGCGGATGCCCTAACCTTACTGGCAGAAGCTATTGTACGCCAAAACAATGTAGTCACAGACGAAGCGGTTGATTTATTAAATCAAGTGCGGACAAGAGCCGGGCTTGATGCATATAGCAGAAGCGATTTTATCGGTTCCCGTGATTTTCTCGATAAACTATTGCTGAAGCGTGCCCATGAATTTTATTATGAAGGCTGCCGCCGTCAAGATTTAATCCGGGATGTTCTTATGTGGAAGTGATGAAAAAGAAATGTCAGGACTTTGGTGAAACCCCAATCATTACAGAGAATTATACACTATTCCCTTTGCTTGAGTCCGCCATTATCGGAGGACAAAGTCTTGTAAAGCAAAACCCAGGGTATTGATTCATTATTAAAGAGTGGGGCAACTGCATCAGACGCTATGTCAATGCAGTTGCCTCTTTTCTGTCTGTCTAATATATTAGAAAAATTATAGATTATTGCTTGCCTAAATCATAAGAATAGGGGAATGTCCTAATGGAATGGAAAGTGGAAGGTTGAAAATGAAATCGCCTTAACATATTCTTGCTTTTTTGCAAATGCGCTACGGGTTAGAATTTTTATGTTTATATAGCTACTATCAATAAAGCAAATTGTCAATATATATAGATATTTATTTACATATTGCTTTTTATATTGATTTTTAAATATACATTTGCAAATGTAAAAATAAAGAAAACACATTGTTTATTGTCAACAACACATTATTTTATAATAATTTATGCCAGCTACTTTACTAATTGAAATTCAAAATCTATCAATTGTATGAAACATTCATTTTACTTGATGCTGTTCATGTTATTTTGCGTTTTTTCAGCAAATGCACAACAGAGAGTTACCGGTACGATTACAGTAGCAGAAAACGGAACGCCCGTTGACTTTGCAACTGTTACCGTAAAAGGTACAAAGAATTTTGTAACTACGGGTACCAATGGCTCCTATACCATTACGGTATCCGGTGATAATGGTATCCTTGTATTCAATTCTTTTGGTATGAAACCTAAAGAAATAGTTGTTGGAAAACAGACGGTGATAAATGTGGTATTGGAAAGTGATGTTTTCAATATTGACGAAATCATTGTAGTGGCTTATGGAACGGCAAAAAAAGGAACATTCACGGGGGCAGCCAGTGTCGTAAAACAAGATGTTATAAAAGATGCGCCCGAACTTTCTTTTCAAAATGCCTTGAACGGCAAAGTTTCAGGTTTACAGGTTTCTTCGAGTACCGGACAAGCGGGAGCAACCCCCTCTATTAGGGTGCGCGGCACAGGCTCTATGAATGCTAGTAACGAACCGCTTTACGTTATTGACGGAGTGCCCGTTGTTTCGGGAAGTGTCGGACAACTGAATGATCAGTTTTATACTTCCATAAATAATGCCATGAATTCCCTGAATCCTGCAGATATTGAAAGTATAACGGTTCTTAAAGATGCTGCCGCTTCAGCTCTTTATGGTTCGCGAGCAGCCAACGGGGTTATTCTTATCCAGACTAAACGGGGCAAATCGGGTAAAACGAAGGTAGATTTCAGAGCGTCTTTCGGTTTTTCATCTTCTTTTGCTACCGATAACTACGAACGAGCAAATTCGGAACAGCAATTAGAGATGGAATACGAATTGTTTTGGAATGCCCATAAATATGATTTAAATAAAACAGACCAAGAATCAAGCGTTTATGCTTTGGGACAATTGAATAATAGATTCAATAAGCACGGGTATATTTTCTTAGCACCTGATAATACCGTTAATTCTTTAACAGTTACGGGAGAGAGGGCTGGTACGGAATTTGATTGGGAGGATGCTCTTTTCCGTACGGCAACTTACCAGACTTACGATGTGGCTATAAGCGGGACAACCGATGCCACAAATTATTATACTTCACTATCTTATACCAATGAAGACGGTCGAAGCGTGCTAAATAATTACGAACGCATATCCGGTCGTCTGAATCTGACACAGAAGATAGGGAAAAGATTCGAGTCGACAACCAATATAAGTGTTTCTAAAAGTGAGCAAAAAGGTTTTAACGATTCCTACAACACCGGAACAAACTATTTCATGCAGTCAAGGAATTTATTATGGCCTATCTACCATCCCACAAACTATCAAGACGGAACGCCTTGGACAGCAAGATTCGGTAGCTTAACCTACAATTTTGAGTATTATAAAAACACATGGGACAATGGCTCCAATACCCTTCGTTTATCTGCTATCGAAACGCTGACGGCTACCATACTTCCCGAATTGAAGTTCAAGACGACCCTGTCCTTTGATAATTCTCATACGAAAGACTTCTTATATTACAGTCCGGAAAATTATTCCAGCACGACCACCAATGGGAAAATAGATAATTATAATACGAATATAAGCAAAGTGGTTTCTTCCTCGACCATTGATTTTAACAAAGAGTTTGCAACAAATCAACGGATAACAATACTCGCAGGTTTTGAAGCAGAAGAAAATCAAACCGATTATCAACGGGCCTCAGGTTCTAATATGCCTAACAGCCAATTAAAGGTTGTATCTGTGGCAGGGAAGCTGGATGCTGCCGGTTATGAATGGGGACATAATATGCTCTCCTTTCTTTCCAGGTTAGAATATACTTATAAGGATATCTATTATGCGTCAGGTTCCTATCGCCGTGACGGTTCCTCGAAATTGGGTATCAATACTCGATGGGGAGATTTCTGGTCAGTGGCTGGATCATGGAGAATCACCGGCGAGGAGTTCATGCAAAGTATAGAATGGCTATCCAATCTCAGATTAAGGGCTTCATACGGTGTGAACGGAACGCTGCCTTCTCCGAATTACGGTCACTTGTCTCTTACTTCGTATAGCAATAGTAAATATATGATAAATCCGGGAGGAATATTGAGTTCAATCCCCAATCCGAACCTTTCATGGGAAACAAACAATACGACGAACGTTGCCGTTGAATTTGGTCTCTTTAACAACAAAATAAATGGTATCGTTGAGTTCTTTAACCGGGACTCAAAAAACCTACTTCAAGACGTTCCTATTTCAAAAACTACAGGTTTGAGCACTACGCTCAGCAATATCGGAGAGATGAATAACAAAGGGGTTGAAATAGAGTTAAACGGCAATATCCTCACTGTGGGAGATTTCAATTGGGACATGGGGCTAACGGCATCCTTCATCAAATCGAAGATAACAGATCTATACGAAGGCAATGATATAGTCTGGTACACACCTTTCGACACAAGAGGGAAATATATCTATCGTGAAGGCTATTCCCCATTATCGTTTTATGGTTTGGAATGGGCAGGAGTAGATAGAGAAACAGGTAAGAATTTATGGTATCTGAACAACGATTCCCAGTCGGATTTGGCTATCAATGGCAAGTCTACCACTTACGACTACACCAAAGCGAGTGAAATAATCATAGGTACGGCAGACCCTGATTTATATGGGGGATTTAACTCAAGCTTCAGATGGAAAAACTTCAGTTTAGACCTTAATTTCATTTATAAAAGTGGAGGCAACACCTATGATTTTTCTTCGGGAAGGTCAGTAGCCGATGATGGGTATTTTTGGGAAAGAATACGCTCCAAAGATTATTATGAAAACAGATGGACTCCCGAAAATAAAGATGCCAAATATCCCATGATAATAGGGCTTGACTTGAATGATGTGCTCCAACAGAGTAGCCGGCATTTGCACGATGCGGATTTTCTCAGGCTTAAAAGTGCTACACTTGCCTATGTTCTTCCGAAAAACCTAGTGAAGAAAACAAGTATTTCCAATGCAAGAATTTACTTCAATGGAACAAATCTCTTGACGTGGGCGGCATACGGCATATACGACCCTGAAGTGGGAGTTGATGGTACAAGAGGATGGGAAATGCCTATCGGTAAAACTTACACATTTGGTTTGGAAATTAGTTTTTAATGATTTAAAGAATAGAGAAAGCAATGAAAAAAATACTATTAATAGTTACCACATTCGTAGGGGTGATGCTATTTTCATCTTGCGAGGATTTTTTGAACCTTAATCCTACCAATCAGGCTCCCAAAGGATCATCCATTCAAACTAGCAAAGATGCAGACGTAATGATAAACGGTCTGATGAGAGAGATGACTTCTCCATCCTACTATGGACGGAATTTTGTGCTTTATGGCGATGCAAAAGGGGGAGATCTCGCTGTAAGGTCTTTAAGCAGAGGACAGGATGCTTTATACATGTTTAACCATTCGGCTTCGACCAATTCGTATTCAGATTTTTGGTCTCAAATGTATTACTGTATTCTTCAGATAAATAACCTGTTGGAAAATATAGAGAAAATAGAAACTGAAGGATCCGATGCGAACAATTTCACCAACCACAAAGGACAGCTTTTAACTTTAAGAGCACTTATCTATTTCGACCTTGTACGTTTGTATGGCGAACCCTACATGGAAAATAATGTTGCCTTTGGTGTTCCTTTAATGACGAAAGTTACGGATGTATATGATACTCCCCAAAGAGTCACAGTAGCGCAAATATACGCCCAAATCCTCCAAGATCTTGCGGAAGGGGCGCCTATGCTATCTCAAAATTTGATAAAAGGATACGTTAACTATTATGCAAATAGAGCCATCTCTGCAAGGGTACACCTCCACATGGGAAATTATCAGGAAGCCCTTATCGCTGCAGAAGAAATCATAACTTCCAATAAATACACTCTTTACACGAATGAAACTTGGCTTGCTTCGTGGGCTTCGGAGTTTGGTAGCGAATCCATTTTTGAGCTAGCAATGTATCAAGACGAAGCTGATTTGGGGGCTAATTCTTTGGGATATCACATCAGACGATACAACAAACCAGGTTCTTCCGGAGGAGGGCAGTACGTAGCTAGCGACTACTTCCTCGAAAGATTAGGAGAAGACCCTGATGACATCCGTTGGAAAGTCATGGAGCGTGATGAAATATCTGCCGACAGATTGGGTTGTTGTAACAAATATACGGGTGGTCCAGATGAAAAAGGAGACAAAGGCTCTATTTCAGCAGTAAACATAAAAATAGTCCGGCTATCCGAGATATACCTTATTGCAGCGGAGGCTTCCCTTTCCACAGACCCCGCTAAGGCTACCGATTATTTGAATGCTATCAAGAAGAGGTCTCCGAATTTAGCTCCTGCTATGCCTACAACAATCACCTTGGATATGATACTCGATGAAAAGAGCAAAGAATTATTCGGAGAAGGACAACGGTTTTTTGACATGATGCGCCTAGACAAAACCATAACCTTTAATGACGATATCCTTCAAGGTGCAATCAGTTCCAACATACGCCCCAAAACGATAGATAGAACATTTTATAAAACCATTCTCCCCATTCCAAAAAGTGAATTAGACGCTAATCCTGCAATAGCTTCTCAGCAAAATTCAGGTTATTAGAGATACACAGAGATTGATTAAATAAACGTGAGTTCAATATAAGATATTATTTTATGTCATTGATTATTTGGTCATTATGTTTGTTGCATTCAATAATGACAGTCTATTTGTAAATAATTAATAGTGAATATCATGTCAAAACAAGGAAATTTATACTGTAGTAAATCTCCTTTTGGTACCTATTAAAAAGCAAAATGTTTATATACAGGATATTTTATATCGAACTCACGTTATGAGTAAGAATAACCCCAAAGCCTGATAAAGATAGAGTTATTTTCCACTCATAATACGAAGAAATTTGTAATTTGTATATTCTTTAGAAACTCCCTTGTAACGCAGCTTTTTTAGATAGCTGGCTACACAATTTCAGTATGAACCGAAAGTATCCTGTTTATAATGCCATGTATGTTATCCTTTACGCACTGTTTTATCTTTGAGGATTCCGCCAGGGTAGTTGATAAATCTTTGGGTATTAGCAGTTTGTCGTTTTGCTTGGAAATGAAACATTGATGTCTTGAGGCAACACTCATCCATGTGCTGCATATCAAACGGGATTTCTTTAGTTCATCGAATAAGAATACTATGTGCCTGTTTACCCTTACTTGCAAAGGTGCTTTATGCGTACAATACAGAATATCCTCTAAATCCCACTTTTCCACATTACGGGTAAAGATAGGTATGCTGTTACAGCAATCCACCAGTATATCCAGTCCCTTGTCCGTGAATGCCGATTCAAAAGAGGCAAGGTTACGACCACATTCACGGACATAGGCTGATTTGAGTTGATTGGTTTGTGCCTCCGCTAACTGTTGTTTCCGGCTTTGCTCCTTTTCTTCTTCCATCTGCTTGCGGTTGGTGTATTCCGATAGAATTTTGCTTTCGCTGCTGCTTTCGCTCACAATACATTTAAGCTCCTGAAAATTTCCATTTACAGAATCTTTCATTTCCAGCAAATTGGTAAAAACTTCATCCGGTTTATCTACCCATAGTTTCGGCAGTTGGTATTCCTTATATAACCATTCAAATGTAGCGTTCATCCTGTTTTGTTCTTTCAGGGAGATATTCCCGTAAGAGAGGCGTTTCTTATATTCCAATCGCACGGAATCCAGATACTCGTTAGCCTCTTCTCTTGTCATTCCATTTACACGAAACACAGTTTGCATATAGTGCGGCGTGTAGCGAATATCCTTGAAAAACACAGATAGAAAAGAGAACAGCGAAAGCAAAATTCTATCGGAATACACCAACCGCAAGCAGATGGAAGAAGAAAAGGAGCAAAGCCGGAAACAACAGTTAGCGGAGGCACAAACCAATCAACTCAAATCAGCCTATGTCCGTGAATGTGGTCGTAACCTTGCCTCTTTTGAATCGGCATTCACGGACAAGGGACTGGATATACTGGTGGATTGCTGTAACAGCATACCTATCTTTACCCGTAATGTGGAAAAGTGGGATTTAGAGGATATTCTGTATTGTACGCATAAAGCACCTTTGCAAGTAAGGGTAAACAGGCACATAGTATTCTTATTCGATGAACTAAAGAAATCCCGTTTGATATGCAGCACATGGATGAGTGTTGCCTCAAGACATCAATGTTTCATTTCCAAGCAAAACGACAAACTGCTAATACCCAAAGATTTATCAACTACCCTGGCGGAATCCTCAAAGATAAAACAGTGCGTAAAGGATAACATACATGGCATTATAAACAGGATACTTTCGGTTCATACTGAAATTGTGTAGCCAGCTATCTAAAAAAGCTGCGTTACAAGGGAGTTTCTAAAGAATATACAAATTACAAATTTCTTCGTATTATGAGTGGAAAATAACTCTATCTTTATCAGGCTTTGGGGTTATTCTTACTCATAACGTGAGTTCGATATAAAATATCCTGTATATAAACATTTTGCTTTTTAATAGGTACCAAAAGGAGATTTACTACAGTATAAATTTCCTTGTTTTGACATGATATTCACTATTAATTATTTACAAATAGACTGTCATTATTGAATGCAACAAACATAATGACCAAATAATCAATGACATAAAATAATATCTTATATTGAACTCACGTTTATTTAATCAATCTCTGTGTATCTCTAATAACCTGAATTTTGCTGAGAAGCTATTGCAGGATTAGCGTCTAATTCACTTTTTGGAATGGGGAGAATGGTTTTATAAAATGTTCTATCTATCGTTTTGGGGCGTATGTTGGAACTGATTGCACCTTGAAGGATATCGTCATTAAAGGTTATGGTTTTGTCTAGGCGCATCATGTCAAAAAACCGTTGTCCTTCTCCGAATAATTCTTTGCTCTTTTCATCGAGTATCATATCCAAGGTGATTGTTGTAGGCATAGCAGGAGCTAAATTCGGAGACCTCTTCTTGATAGCATTCAAATAATCGGTAGCCTTAGCGGGGTCTGTGGAAAGGGAAGCCTCCGCTGCAATAAGGTATATCTCGGATAGCCGGACTATTTTTATGTTTACTGCTGAAATAGAGCCTTTGTCTCCTTTTTCATCTGGACCACCCGTATATTTGTTACAACAACCCAATCTGTCGGCAGATATTTCATCACGCTCCATGACTTTCCAACGGATGTCATCAGGGTCTTCTCCTAATCTTTCGAGGAAGTAGTCGCTAGCTACGTACTGCCCTCCTCCGGAAGAACCTGGTTTGTTGTATCGTCTGATGTGATATCCCAAAGAATTAGCCCCCAAATCAGCTTCGTCTTGATACATTGCTAGCTCAAAAATGGATTCGCTACCAAACTCCGAAGCCCACGAAGCAAGCCAAGTTTCATTCGTGTAAAGAGTGTATTTATTGGAAGTTATGATTTCTTCTGCAGCGATAAGGGCTTCCTGATAATTTCCCATGTGGAGGTGTACCCTTGCAGAGATGGCTCTATTTGCATAATAGTTAACGTATCCTTTTATCAAATTTTGAGATAGCATAGGCGCCCCTTCCGCAAGATCTTGGAGGATTTGGGCGTATATTTGCGCTACTGTGACTCTTTGGGGAGTATCATATACATCCGTAACTTTCGTCATTAAAGGAACACCAAAGGCAACATTATTTTCCATGTAGGGTTCGCCATACAAACGTACAAGGTCGAAATAGATAAGTGCTCTTAAAGTTAAAAGCTGTCCTTTGTGGTTGGTGAAATTGTTCGCATCGGATCCTTCAGTTTCTATTTTCTCTATATTTTCCAACAGGTTATTTATCTGAAGAATACAGTAATACATTTGAGACCAAAAATCTGAATACGAATTGGTCGAAGCCGAATGGTTAAACATGTATAAAGCATCCTGTCCTCTGCTTAAAGACCTTACAGCGAGATCTCCCCCTTTTGCATCGCCATAAAGCACAAAATTCCGTCCATAGTAGGATGGAGAAGTCATCTCTCTCATCAGACCGTTTATCATTACGTCTGCATCTTTGCTAGTTTGAATGGATGATCCTTTGGGAGCCTGATTGGTAGGATTAAGGTTCAAAAAATCCTCGCAAGATGAAAATAGCATCACCCCTACGAATGTGGTAACTATTAATAGTATTTTTTTCATTGCTTTCTCTATTCTTTAAATCATTAAAAACTAATTTCCAAACCAAATGTGTAAGTTTTACCGATAGGCATTTCCCATCCTCTTGTACCATCAACTCCCACTTCAGGGTCGTATATGCCGTATGCCGCCCACGTCAAGAGATTTGTTCCATTGAAGTAAATTCTTGCATTGGAAATACTTGTTTTCTTCACTAGGTTTTTCGGAAGAACATAGGCAAGTGTAGCACTTTTAAGCCTGAGAAAATCCGCATCGTGCAAATGCCGGCTACTCTGTTGGAGCACATCATTCAAGTCAAGCCCTATTATCATGGGATATTTGGCATCTTTATTTTCGGGAGTCCATCTGTTTTCATAATAATCTTTGGAGCGTATTCTTTCCCAAAAATACCCATCATCGGCTACTGACCTTCCCGAAGAAAAATCATAGGTGTTGCCTCCACTTTTATAAATGAAATTAAGGTCTAAACTGAAGTTTTTCCATCTGAAGCTTGAGTTAAATCCCCCATATAAATCAGGGTCTGCCGTACCTATGATTATTTCACTCGCTTTGGTGTAGTCGTAAGTGGTAGACTTGCCATTGATAGCCAAATCCGACTGGGAATCGTTGTTCAGATACCATAAATTCTTACCTGTTTCTCTATCTACTCCTGCCCATTCCAAACCATAAAACGATAATGGGGAATAGCCTTCACGATAGATATATTTCCCTCTTGTGTCGAAAGGTGTGTACCAGACTATATCATTGCCTTCGTATAGATCTGTTATCTTCGATTTGATGAAGGATGCCGTTAGCCCCATGTCCCAATTGAAATCTCCCACAGTGAGGATATTGCCGTTTAACTCTATTTCAACCCCTTTGTTATTCATCTCTCCGATATTGCTGAGCGTAGTGCTCAAACCTGTAGTTTTTGAAATAGGAACGTCTTGAAGTAGGTTTTTTGAGTCCCGGTTAAAGAACTCAACGATACCATTTATTTTGTTGTTAAAGAGACCAAATTCAACGGCAACGTTCGTCGTATTGTTTGTTTCCCATGAAAGGTTCGGATTGGGGATTGAACTCAATATTCCTCCCGGATTTATCATATATTTACTATTGCTATACGAAGTAAGAGACAAGTGACCGTAATTCGGAGAAGGCAGCGTTCCGTTCACACCGTATGAAGCCCTTAATCTGAGATTGGATAGCCATTCTATACTTTGCATGAACTCCTCGCCGGTGATTCTCCATGATCCAGCCACTGACCAGAAATCTCCCCATCGAGTATTGATACCCAATTTCGAGGAACCGTCACGGCGATAGGAACCTGACGCATAATAGATATCCTTATAAGTATATTCTAACCTGGAAAGAAAGGAGAGCATATTATGTCCCCATTCATAACCGGCAGCATCCAGCTTCCCTGCCACAGATACAACCTTTAATTGGCTGTTAGGCATATTAGAACCTGAGGCCCGTTGATAATCGGTTTGATTTTCTTCTGCTTCAAAACCTGCGAGTATTGTTATCCGTTGATTTGTTGCAAACTCTTTGTTAAAATCAATGGTCGAGGAAGAAACCACTTTGCTTATATTCGTATTATAATTATCTATTTTCCCATTGGTGGTCGTGCTGGAATAATTTTCCGGACTGTAATATAAGAAGTCTTTCGTATGAGAATTATCAAAGGACAGGGTCGTCTTGAACTTCAATTCGGGAAGTATGGTAGCCGTCAGCGTTTCGATAGCAGATAAACGAAGGGTATTGGAGCCATTGTCCCATGTGTTTTTATAATACTCAAAATTGTAGGTTAAGCTACCGAATCTTGCTGTCCAAGGCGTTCCGTCTTGATAGTTTGTGGGATGGTAGATAGGCCATAATAAATTCCTTGACTGCATGAAATAGTTTGTTCCGGTGTTGTAGGAATCGTTAAAACCTTTTTGCTCACTTTTAGAAACACTTATATTGGTTGTCGACTCGAATCTTTTCCCTATCTTCTGTGTCAGATTCAGACGACCGGATATGCGTTCGTAATTATTTAGCACGCTTCGACCGTCTTCATTGGTATAAGATAGTGAAGTATAATAATTTGTGGCATCGGTTGTCCCGCTTATAGCCACATCGTAAGTCTGGTAAGTTGCCGTACGGAAAAGAGCATCCTCCCAATCAAATTCCGTACCAGCCCTCTCTCCCGTAACTGTTAAAGAATTAACGGTATTATCAGGTGCTAAGAAAATATACCCGTGCTTATTGAATCTATTATTCAATTGTCCCAAAGCATAAACGCTTGATTCTTGGTCTGTTTTATTTAAATCATATTTATGGGCATTCCAAAACAATTCGTATTCCATCTCTAATTGCTGTTCCGAATTTGCTCGTTCGTAGTTATCGGTAGCAAAAGAAGATGAAAAACCGAAAGACGCTCTGAAATCTACCTTCGTTTTACCCGATTTGCCCCGTTTAGTCTGGATAAGAATAACCCCGTTGGCTGCTCGCGAACCATAAAGAGCTGAAGCGGCAGCATCTTTAAGAACCGTTATACTTTCAATATCTGCAGGATTCAGGGAATTCATGGCATTATTTATGGAAGTATAAAACTGATCATTCAGTTGTCCGACACTTCCCGAAACAACGGGCACTCCGTCAATAACGTAAAGCGGTTCGTTACTAGCATTCATAGAGCCTGTGCCGCGCACCCTAATAGAGGGGGTTGCTCCCGCTTGTCCGGTACTCGAAGAAACCTGTAAACCTGAAACTTTGCCGTTCAAGGCATTTTGAAAAGAAAGTTCGGGCGCATCTTTTATAACATCTTGTTTTACGACACTGGCTGCCCCCGTGAATGTTCCTTTTTTTGCCGTTCCATAAGCCACTACAATGATTTCGTCAATATTGAAAACATCACTTTCCAATACCACATTTATCACCGTCTGTTTTCCAACAACTATTTCTTTAGGTTTCATACCAAAAGAATTGAATACAAGGATACCATTATCACCGGATACCGTAATGGTATAGGAGCCATTGGTACCCGTAGTTACAAAATTCTTTGTACCTTTTACGGTAACAGTTGCAAAGTCAACGGGCGTTCCGTTTTCTGCTACTGTAATCGTACCGGTAACTCTCTGTTGTGCATTTGCTGAAAAAACGCAAAATAACATGAACAGCATCAAGTAAAATGAATGTTTCATACAATTGATAGATTTTGAATTTCAATTAGTAAAGTAGCTGGCATAAATTATTATAAAATAATGTGTTGTTGACAATAAACAATGTGTTTTCTTTATTTTTACATTTGCAAATGTATATTTAAAAATCAATATAAAAAGCAATATGTAAATAAATATCTATATATATTGACAATTTGCTTTATTGATAGTAGCTATATAAACATAAAAATTCTAACCCGTAGCGCATTTGCAAAAAAGCAAGAATATGTTAAGGCGATTTCATTTTCAACCTTCCACTTTCCATTCCATTAGGACATTCCCCTATTCTTATGATTTAGGCAAGCAATAATCTATAATTTTTCTAATATATTAGACAGACAGAAAAGAGGCAACTGCATTGACATAGCGTCTGATGCAGTTGCCCCACTCTTTAATAATGAATCAATACCCTGGGTTTTGCTTTACAAGACTTTGTCCTCCGATAATGGCGGACTCAAGCAAAGGGAATAGTGTATAATTCTCTGTAATGATTGGGGTTTCACCAAAGTCCTGACATTTCTTTTTCATCACTTCCACATAAGAACATCCCGGATTAAATCTTGACGGCGGCAGCCTTCATAATAAAATTCATGGGCACGCTTCAGCAATAGTTTATCGAGAAAATCACGGGAACCGATAAAATCGCTTCTGCTATATGCATCAAGCCCGGCTCTTGTCCGCACTTGATTTAATAAATCAACCGCTTCGTCTGTGACTACATTGTTTTGGCGTACAATAGCTTCTGCCAGTAAGGTTAGGGCATCCGCATAGCGGTAAATAATCCAATCGGTTTGGCAATGGTCTCCTACATTAGGCTCAATTTTATATTTGATTGGGAATACCCTTTCTTAGAAAAAGGTCAATGATTGAGACCATTAATAATGAATTAAAAAATTGTTGCCAAACAAGAACACTCCAGACACCGTTCGATGGATAATTTTAGGACTAGCCTGATTGTCGCTTTGATTGCTTACTCTTTTTCCCTAAAAACCGACTATCAAATGGAATAGAAACATGAAAAATCAACTATGCGGACAGTATGATTAATCGAACTCAGGTTCATAATATAGTTTCATCATCATTATTTTTATTGTTGATTGATAGATTATTAAGAATACATTCCATCAACTACGCATTTGCCGGATGAATCATACTTGTCTTATAAATATCAAAACATTGGTAGACGATGCCAATACATTGGTTGTTACTTTTTCCAAGGTTTAGACAATGTTTCTTTGTATCCGGAAGGTCGTCACGATACCTGCTTGATTGTTTCACATTTTAATCCTGTTTATTATGACAAACGAATTAATGGAAAAACGTCTGGAGAAGATAGAGAATCTACTTCTGGGACATAAGGATGTATTTACATTTGAAGAATGTTGCCGCTATACGGGTATTTCCAAAACCTATATGTACAAACTAACCTGTACAAACAAAGTACCTCATTTCAAACCTCATGGCAAAACCATCTATTTCAGTAAAGAAGAAATAGACCGGTGTCTGATGAAAAATCCGGTAAAAACTGCCGAGCAAATTGAGCAGGAGGCAGCAACTTATCTTGTTAGCAGACATCACAGGAGGGGTAAGTCATGAACTACCTTTTTCTGCTCCATCTCTCCAACCGTTTGTTCTGGAAAGTAGAATGTATGGAGTACGGGGATGAAAAGATGACAGCCAATGTAGGGATTTCTCCGGATGTTTTGCGAGCATCAAGAAACAAGCTGAAGGAAGCATATCTTATTGACTTCGCTTGTGGCGGTCAGGGGCGTAGGGTAAAGACAAGGTACCGGATTTTGACACCTAATGCCAATCCTATTACCAACCCTAATCCCAGACCTAAGCTCTACCCTAACTCCAAACCATTACCTTATTATAATAAAACTAAGATAAAAACAAATACAAATCCTACCTCAAAAGATGAACGATTTTCAAAAAGAGAATACGTTTCCTCAGGGAGCGACTTCGATGAATAAATTAGATATATGCATGGAAGCCTTAAAAAGCTGTTTTTCCGGTGAAAGTCCCCCAAGTATTGCCTACAAGGAAAAATGTAAATAACTTGAGGCAGGCATCGTGCAAGTAAACCATTTTTTTCATTGGGTGTAGGAATCCATGTGAAAGTACGGTTCCGAGGCTTTGTGATGAAATAATTGGTACTATAAAGTCCGTATAGAAGAATACATCTCATAGATAAGCTTTGGTCCGATGTCTCCTACTAACAAGTCAAATAGAAATGATTATGGCAAAGAAAACGTGCATACCATAACCTCGGACAATGGTACCGAATTTGCCGAACATGAATTTATCGCAAAAAAATTGGGGGCGGACTTTTATTTTGCCCATCCTTATTCTTCCTGGGAAAGAGGACTGAATGAATATACTAATGGCTTAATCAGGCAATATATCCTTAAAGGGACAGATTTGAAGGTATATACAAATGATTTTATCAAACTGGTACAGAATAAAATAAACAAAAGACCTGGAGAAAAACTCGG
>SNRY01000367.1_pt1 | contig 16394 bp, 9 predicted proteins | sample 4693421 | NCBI WGS metagenome assembly SNRY01 (sample SAMN11003215, study PRJNA524138) | termite gut metagenome | isolation source: Bacteroidetes bacterial symbionts from single cell of protist host amplifed... | host: Streblomastix strix ... | reverse complement strand
TTCTTACCAAACGGTTAAGAACAGTACAAACAGGGCTGTTTATACGGTTTTCCATCAGGGAGGAGCCACCCGGTTTGCCGTAAATCAACAAATGGGAGGCGATACATGGATTTACCTTGGACATTTCAAGTTCGAAAAGGGAAAGAATGATACAGGAAAAATAGTCCTGAGCAACCGTTCCAATAAAGCAGGACAGATCATTACCGCCGATGCCGTAAAGATTGGCGGAGGATATGGAAACATCGCACGTACCCCGTCGGAAAAAGGCGTTTCACCCAATGTTAAGAGTTCGGACAACATTGCGGCAACAGTGAATGATCCGCATGGAGATTTGCCCGCAACAACTCATCACCTATATGAAATAAGCGGCTACCCCCGGTTTACCGAAGGAGCGCGTTACTGGATGCAATGGGCAGGTTTTCCCGACAGCATTTATTCACCCAGCAAAGGTATTAATGACTATACCGACGATTATCGTAGCAGAGGTTATTGGGTAAATTATCTGGCAGGTGGAACGGCAGCCAATTCAAAACAACAGGGGTTGAACATTCCGGTTGACATGGCTTTTGCCTTTCATTCCGATGCGGGAACAACTCTGAACGACTCCATTATCGGTACGTTGGGTATCTTTCAAACACATGCCTACGACGGCATTTACGAGAATAAAGCCTCCCGTTACCGCGCTCGCGACCTGACCGATCTGGTGCAAAGCAGTATTGTAAATGACGTTCGCCGCCTATATGAACCTAACTGGTCACGTCGCGGAATGTGGAATCAATCCTACCACGAAGCAACAACTCCGAAAGTCCCGACAATGTTGCTTGAACTCTTGTCGCATCAGAACTTCGCCGACATGCGCTATGGGCTGGACCCCCGTTTCCGGTTTACCGTGAGCCGGGCTATCTACAAAGGTATCTTGCGATTTATCTCTTCCCAATACAAAACCGGTTACGTTGTTCAACCACTTCCGGTGGATCACATGCGTATCCGTTATCTCAATGAGCAGGAAGTTGAGTTACAATGGTCGCCGGTGGACGATCCGCTGGAACCGTCAGCTCAAGCAGAAAGCTACTTGGTTTATACCCGCATCGGAGAGGGTGGATTCGACAACGGCACGTTAGTCCCGGGCAACACCTACCGGACCTCCATTCCCGAAGGAGTGGTATGCAGCTTCAAAGTAACCGCACTGAACAAAGGTGGGGAAAGTTTCCCCTCCGAAACACTTTCGGCAGGACGCGCCACACAGAGCAAAGGAACGGTGCTGGTCGTCAACGGATTTGACCGAATCAGTGCGCCAGCCGATTTCGTAGCCGATTCGATTGCCGGATTCCTGGACGAACAAGATCACGGCGTGCCCTATCTGACGGATATCAGCTACATCGGTCGCATGAAAGAGTTCCGCCGTGTTATTCCCTGGATGGACGATGATGCCTCCGGCTTTGGCGACAGTTATGCCAACTACGAAACAATGGTGATTGCCGGTAACAGTTTTGATTATCCCAGTATTCACGGAGCTGCCATACTGAAAGCCGGATACTCGTTTGTTTCAGGCAGTAACGAATCCGTAGAAAATGAACAGGTTCAGTTGAATGACTATCATTACGTAGACCTGATCCTGGGAAAACAATGCCAGACAAAAATGGGACGTGGAGGCATTACACCCTTACAATTCAAAACCTTTAGTGACCGAATGCAGGATGCTCTCTCCGCCTATTGCAACAAAGGAGGCAGCCTGTTGGTTTCCGGCGCTTACGTGGGAACGGATTTATGGGACAATACGTTGGCTTCTTCACAAGAGAAAGACCGCCGGTTTGCTACCGAAGTGCTTAAATACAAATGGCGGGTAAATCGTGCCGCAACCACGGGAAAGGTGAAAAGCGTCGTAGCTCCCATTGAGTTTTCGCCGCAAACGTATCACTACTTCAATGAGTTGAACAGCGAATCGTACATTGTGGAATCGCCAGATGCCATTGAACCTTCCGTTGCAGATGCATATACCGTTTTCCGTTACAGTGAGAACAACCTGAGTGCGGGCATTGCATACAAAGGCGCTACATACAAGACATGCGTATTGGGATTTCCCTTCGAATCTATCCGGACTGCCGGCGAACGGGAACAATTGATGAATGAGATTCTACATTTCTTTGAATAACAATAAGGAGATTAAAATGATGATTGGAAAATTCGTATCAAACTTATTTAAAACCTTCCCGAAGATATTTTGGAGTTTTCCGACGGGACGGATGCAGCCTTTTCTTGTTGCAGCTATTTTGCTCTTCTACATCAACAACTCTTTCGCACAGCAATTCAAGTTTGCGTTTTTCACCGATACCCACGTTACAAAGAGCGGTACAGCGGAAGAAGATTTGCAACGAGCTGTCGACCAAACCAATCGCACGGACAACATTGATTTCGTAATTGTAGCAGGCGATCTGACAGAAGAGGGTGATGGCGCATCCCTGCGAAAAGCAAAAGGACTGCTGGATCAACTAAAGACTCCCTATTATGCCATCCTTGGAAATCACGAAACGAAGTGGAGTGAATCGGGAGTTACTGATTTCAGCAAAATCTTCGGTGGCGAACGTTTCCGCTTCGAACATAAAGGTTTCCTCTTTCTGGGATTCAATACAGGTCCGTTGATGCGCATGGCAGACGGACATGTAGCACCTCAGGACATCAGTTGGCTGAAAAAAGAGTTGGAACAAGTCGGAAAGGAACAACCGGTAATCATCGTAACCCATTACCCGTTGCTGCCCAGCGACGTGGATAATTGGTATGAAGTAACCGACGCTATCCGCCCTTATAACATCAAAGCCGTTTTGGGAGGGCACTACCACAGCAACCGGACATTCTATTACGATGGAATACCGGGCATCCTCAACCGATCGACTCTTCGCGGTAATCAGAAAGCAGGCGGTTATACCATCTACGAACTTACCCCGGATTCGATTCTCATTTCCGAACAGATGATCGGCAAGGAAAAAAATCAATGGGCTTCCCTCTCTCTGCATAAGAAATATTACGAATCGGCAGGAGATACCGGTAAATATCCCGACTTTTCCGTAAACAGCGAATATCCACAGGTAACGGAAAAATGGATTTATCCGAGCGGGGTGGGCATCTACTCTTCGCCGGCTTACGATAAGAATCAACTGTATGTGGGCGACGATTTGGGTGTTCTGACCTGCTATCAAGCCGACAATGGGAAGAAGATATGGAGTTTCAAATCCGGTAGTCGCATTGTCGGCACACCGGAAGCGACAAAAAATATAGTAGTTTTCGGATCAGCAGATAATTTCATCTACGGGCTTACTGCCAAAAACGGAAAACTGCTGTGGAAAGTGCAGGCAGGTGCACCCGTGCTGGGTGCAGTGACCATTCGCAACGGCATAGCCTATATCGGCGCGAGTGATTCTCATTTCCGTGCCATCAACATCCATTCCGGCAAAGTGATCTGGAGCTATCCAAATGTAAAGGGGTACATTGAAACCAAGCCGTTGGTTACAACTGATAAAGTAATCTTCGGAGCATGGGACAACACACTCTACGCATTGAACAAAACCGACGGGAAAGAGTTGTGGAAATGGACGGGCGAACTCACCCGCATGCACTTCTCGCCCGCTGCGGTATGGGCGGTTGCTGCCGGCGGCAAAGTGTTCATTACCGATCCCGAACGTGCCATGACTGCCATTAATATCGAAACCGGAGAGACTGTTTGGCGAACCAAACAATCGATGGTGCGCGAAACTATCGGACTGTCCGAAGACGGACAACGGGTTTACAGCAAAACCATGAACGACAGCATTATCTGCTTTGCCACTGCGGGAGACACACCCTGCCAGCTATGGGCTTCCGATGTGAAGTTCGGCTATGAACATGCCCCTTCCATGCCAGTTGAGAAAGAGGGAGTAGTATTCGGAAGCACAAAAAACGGACTGATGTTTGCCTTGGAGGCGCAGACGGGAAGAATACTTTGGAAGCACAAGGTCGGTAATTCGCTGATCAGCACCGTTGTTCCGCTTGACCGCCACCGGATATTCTTCACCGCCACCGGAGGAGAGGTTGGACTTTTGGAATGGAAAGAATAATCAACATACAATATAACAAACCGATTTATGAACCTGAAAATAAACTGCTTCATCCCTTTTATCAATCAATCTCAGGCTGCAAAAACCGTACAGAACCTGCGAACGAACGAACATGTAGGTAAAATTTATTTGCTGAGTGCCGTTAATGCCGGCGGTGCCAAGGTAGAGGGCGGCGAACTCATCCGTATCGACTCCCTGCAATCGGGAAAAACAATCAAAGCCATTGCAGCCCATGCCGACACCGAACAGATACTTCTTTATACCAAGTACACCACGCTGGAATTGGGCTATTTTGCATTGGAGCGCATGGCGCACATTGCAAAAGACAGCAGTGCCGGAATGGTTTACGCCGATCATTATCAGATTGCGGAAGGGGTGAAAAAGAATGCGCCGGTCATCGACTATCAACAAGGCAGCCTGCGAGACGACTTTAATTTCGGTTCCGTTCTTCTGTTTCAGTCTGCCACATTCAAAGAGGTTGCCGCAAGAGTGAACGAAACCTACCTGTCTGCCGGACTATATGATTTGCGCCTGAAGCTTTCGCAAAACCATTCGCTGGTGCATCTCAACGAGTATCTCTATTCCGAAATTGAAGAAGACACCCGCAAGAGCGGCGATAAGATATTTGACTATGTAGATCCGAAAAATCGTGCCGTACAGATTGAAATGGAGCAGGCTTGCACCGAACACCTGAAAACAATCGACGGCTATCTGGCTCCCCAATTTAAGGAAATTGATTTCAATGCCGGATCGTTTGAGCAGGAAGCATCTGTTATCATTCCCGTACGCAACCGCATCCGTACCATTCGGGATGCCATCCGCTCAGTACTGAACCAGCAGACAAACTTTTCATTCAATCTAATCATAATAGACAATCATTCCACCGACGGAACAACAGCCGCCATTGATGAGTTCGCCGAAGACAAACGGGTGATTCACCTCATTCCCGAACGGAACGATTTAGGCATTGGCGGATGCTGGAACTATGGCGTACACCACCCCTCCTGCGGTAAATTTGCCGTTCAACTGGATAGCGACGACGTGTACTCGGACGAACATACGCTGCAAACGATGGTGAACGCCTTCTACGAGCAGAAATGCGCCATGGTGGTGGGCACCTACCGGATGACGGACTTCCATATAAATGAAATCCCACCCGGAATAATCGACCACAAAGAGTGGACGCCAGAAAATGGTCGCAACAACGCTTTGCGGATTAACGGACTGGGTGCGCCCCGCGCTTTCCATACACTGGTGCTTCGGGATGTGAAAGTCCCCAACACCAGCTATGGAGAAGATTATGCTTTGGGACTCTACTTCTCCCGCTACTATCAGATTGGTCGCGTTTATGAGGTAGTGTACCTGTGCCGCCGTTGGGACGACAATTCGGACGCCTCTCTGGACATTGAGAAAATGAATGCACACAATTTATATAAAGATCGCATCCGTACATGGGAACTACAGGCACGGATTGAACTGAACCGAAAAAAACAAAAATGACAGATCAGGTACAGACATTGTATGAACAGCAAACCACCTGTTGGGAAACCGCCCGTAAGAATTATGAAGCGCTCCGGCAGGTACAGGTAAAAACCTGCATGGTGAACGGATATACCTATAAAGTTCAGTTCAATCCGGCACGGATACTATCTTCGGGAGCCAAAGTGGACAAGGCTTCCATTCAACAAAGAGCCTGTTTCCTCTGTGCTGCCAATCGTCCTGCGGAACAACAGGGAGTACCTTTCGGAACATCATATACCGTCTTGGTCAACCCATTCCCTATCTTCCCGAAGCACCTGACGATTCCGGCGAACAATCACAGCGATCAACTGATTGCCGGTCGGTTGAATGATATGCTGAATCTGGCACAGGCGCTATCCACTTACGTTCTTTTCTACAACGGTCCGAAGTGCGGCGCTTCTGCACCCGACCACATACACTTTCAGGCAGGAAACAAAGGATTCCTGCCCATTGAAAAGGAGATGAAGACCCAGCCGCAAGAGTTGGTCACACAAAACGGTTCGGCAACCGTTCATAATTTGGTAAACGATATTCGGCACACATTGATCATTGAATCCGCTAACAGGGAGGAAATACTATGTCTGTTCAACCGTATCTACAATGCCCTGCCTGTTCCGGCAGGCGACCAAGAGCCTATGATGAATCTACTCTGTTGGTGGGAGGCAAATAATTGGACGCTTTGTGTTTTTCCCCGTGCCAAGCATCGTCCAAATTGCTACTTTGTCGAAGGAGCGGACAGACTGTTAATCAGTCCGGCAAGCGTTGACTTCGGGGGTGTCTTCATCCTGCCGATGGAAGCGGACTATCAACGCATCACGGAAAAGGAAATCGCACAGGTACTTGCGGAAGTCTGCATCCCCGCATCCGACTTCCAAGCGCTAAAACAACTCTTAAAAGCACAACCATGAGTGAACCCAAAGTAACCATCGGAATATTATCAAGCCTCGAACTCGAATTTGTTCTCTCGGGAAGTTACCAGACAGGAGAAACACCGGTTGACGGAAAACAATCCGTCCACTTTCATGACGGCAAGATATGCTGGAACAACGACCTGTATGACGAACTTTTCTTCGAACCGGTGGACGGTCAAGCTTCCACGTTTGAATTGTTGCAAGTGGTCATCGGCATTCATTTTCATTGGGAGCGGAAAGAAGATCAACGATTTCAGGGAGCTCTGCGAATCATCGTGGAGGGAAATCAACTGACCGCGATCAATATTATTCCGATAGAAGACTATCTTACAAGCGTGATTTCTTCCGAAATGAGCGCCACCGCTTCGTTGGAGTTATTGAAAGCCCATGCGGTCATCTCTCGCAGTTGGCTGCTGGCGCAAATACGGAAGAACAAGAAAATCAAACAGCAGTCTGCCGCTTATACGCATACCGTATGTAGTGAAAAGGAACTGATTAAATGGTATGACCGGGAAGATCACGACAACTTCGATGTGTGTGCGGACGACCATTGCCAGCGTTATCAAGGCATCACCCGTGCCTCTACCGGACAGGTGAAACAAGCCATTACTGCCACCCGCGGCGAAGTCCTGCTGTCCGAAGAGGAGATTTGCGATGCCCGCTTTTCCAAATGTTGCGGTGGCATCTTTGAGGAATTTCAGTATTGCTGGGAAGACATTAAATACCCTTACTTAGCCGCCCAACGGGATAGCAAAACGGATACCCGCCTACCGAACTTACAGATAGAGGCGGAGGCTGAACAATGGATACGGAGCATGCCCGAATCCTTCTGTAACACAATCAATCAAAAGACGCTTTCACAAGTGTTGAACAACTACGATCAGGAAACAACGCACTTCTATCGTTGGAAGGTGGAGTACACACAAGCCGAACTTTCCGCACTCATCCGCGAACGTTCGGGGACGGATTACGGAGATATTCTGGACTTGATTCCCATTGCACGGGGAACTTCCGGGCGATTGTTCAAGTTGAAAATCGTAGGCAGCAAACGCACGCTGGCTATCGGGAAAGAATTGGAGATTCGCCGCACATTGTCGCCTTCTCATCTTTACAGTTCGGCTTTTGTGGTCGATAAAACCGGCGAAACCGCCAACGGACTACCGGCAAAATTTATACTCACCGGCGCAGGATGGGGACACGGTGTCGGCTTGTGCCAAATCGGAGCCGCTGTGATGAGCGAACAGGGATATGCCTACGACACTATCTTGTATCATTACTATCCCGGAGCCGGCATCAAACAAATGTATCAGTAAAAAAAAGCGACTATGCAAAAGAAAAAAAAGAAAATATCGCCGTGGGCATGGATTCCCACCCTCTACTTTGCCCAAGGATTGCCCTATGTAGCTGTAATGACTATCTCGGTCATCATGTACAAACGAATGGGAATCTCCAACACCGACATCGCATTGTACACCAGTTGGCTCTACCTGCCGTGGGTAATCAAACCTTTCTGGAGTCCGTTTGTCGACCTGCTGAAGACCAAACGTTGGTGGATTACAACCATGCAGCTGTTGATTGGTGCGGGATTTGCCGGAATCGCATTCACCATTCCCCTGCCATTCTTCTTTCAGGCGACGCTGGCTTTCTTCTGGTTGCTGGCGTTTAGTTCGGCTACGCACGATATTGCTGCCGACGGCTTCTATATGTTGGCACTCGACACCAACAATCAGGCAAAATACGTCGGTATCCGAAGCACATTCTACCGCGTGGCTACAATCATGGGACAAGGCATCTTGATAATTATCGCCGGCTTTATCGAAAGCACATCGGGAAGTGAACCGTTGAATATCAACCTGGATGTATCGCCTCAATATGCACAATCGGTGCTACACCTGCCTCAACCGGAAACAATGGAAGAACAAGCAGGAGAGATACGTTTCATTATTCCCGAAACAACCGTAAAGGTCGGTACGCAGGGAGTGCACAAGGATAGCCTGAAACGATTCATGGAGCAGGTGATTGCCTCCAACGAAGCCAATGGATTCATCTCCAAAGAAGAGGCTGCAAAGGCGGAAAACAAAAAACAGAAAGAAAGTTGGTGGAGTACAAACATCTCCATTCCGCTGGGCAACCGGATTCGTACCAACTTCGGCGAACAACGGGAGGCGACCGTTTCCAATCTGGACGGCAACGTGGCAGTTGTAACGATTCATCTCTCGAAGAGGCTGGAAACAGGGAAAGAACAGGTACTCAATACTTCAATGGATAAAGGAGACAAGAGCGTATCGCTGCTGCACGGCGAACGGCTGACCTTTACCGCCGAAAACTGGAACAAGCCGGCTTACCTGGTATTTCAGATTGACCCGAAGCTGAACGAGCCGACAACTTCCGTGTACAAGGGTCTTTCAGGTAATATTCCTTTCGCTTGGTCAATCACCTTCTTTGTGCTGGTAGGGCTGTTTATTTTTTTTAGTTTCTACCACAAGGTCGGACTGCCTAAACCCGACTCGGACAAAACGAACCCGCACATAACTGCCAAATCAATCTTTAAAGAGTTCGGCGTAACGTTCATCTCCTTCTTCAAGAAACCACAGACGGTTGCCGGTATCTTCTTCATGCTGACCTACCGTTTCTCGGAGGCGCAAGCATTGAAATTGATTAATCCGTTCCTGCTCGACTCCCGCGAAATCGGCGGACTGGGACTTACTACCGGCGAAGTAGGATTGGTTTACGGCACAATCGGTATCATCGGACTCACGCTGGGCGGTATCATTGGGGGATTCATGACGGCAAAAGGAGGATTGAAGAAGTGGATATGGCCCATGGCACTTAGCATGTTGCTCACCATCGCCACCTTTGTCTACCTAAGCTCCTCACAGACCGAAAGCCTGCTGGTTGTTAATATCTGTATCTTCATCGAACAATTCGGTTACGGATTCGGATTCACCGCCTACATGCTTTACCTGATATACTATTCTGAAGGGGAACACAAGACGGCGCACTACGCTTTCTGCACAGGGTTCATGGCATTGGGTATGATGCTTCCCGGTATGTTTGCCGGATGGCTGCAAGAGTTGCTCGGCTACAACCATTTCTTTATATGGGTAATGCTCTGCTGTATCGTCCCGATTCTGGCGATAACCCTACTGAAGATTGACCCAAACTATGGAAAAGCAAAAGAAGAATTATGAGCATGAACCCGTAGCGCATTTGAATAAACTCTTGAAATGACAACTTAATTTTAGTTTTTATAAATGCACTACGGGCTACAACCATTCAAACCCAATAAATGACCGTCCTCCGGTAAAAATGGCTCAAACCCAGTAAATGACCGTCCTCCGGTAAAAATGGCTCAAACCCAGTAAATGACCGTCCTCGAAGGGATACGCTCGTCCTAATCTCGATTCTTGCCGTGCTCAAAGGCTGTTTTGCCGTCCTCAGGACGACAGCTCTCGTCCTTAACACGACAACTCTCGTCCTCAGCACGGCAAAACAGGAAAAAAGGACGACAGCACTCGTCCTTGGGACGACAATTAAGAAGAAAGGGGCAAAGGAGTTAGAGGAATTAAGGAATAATTTGGTATCTTCGCGTGAGGGATTGAAGCGTAAATCCTTTCAGGGGCTGATAAGCCTCTGAAAGATTGCAGCGGAAAGCCCGACCCCGTCACCGGGGGCACGCCCTGATAAAGTTGAAAGCGGAAAATTGAAAGTTGAAAGTTTTTGAGTGTATCTAAATACGCTACATTACGGTGAGTATGAATTATAAATTATGAGTTATAGATTATGAAAACAACAATCCGAATATTGATGGTGCTTTGCCTGCTGCCGATAGGACTGTCGGCACAGAAAGTAAAAACCGGCATTGAGATGCTTAGGGAACAAAACTTTAAATGCCTCGAAGGGAAAAGAGTGGGGCTTATCACCAATCCTACAGGGGTAGACAGGAACTTTGTATCAAGTGTTGACATTCTCCACAATGCGCCTAATGTGAATCTGGTAGCTCTGTTCGCCCCGGAGCATGGTTTAAGAGGTGAATTTCTAGCAGGAGACGATATTAATCATTCTATTGACACCAAAACCGGATTGAACGTCTATAGTTTGCATGGAAAGTTGAAGAAACCTACTCCTGAAATACTGGAGGGAATAGATGTTCTGGTTTATGATGTGCAGGATATTGGTATCCGATCATACACCTATATCAGTACGATGGGACTTGTGATGGAAGCCGCGGCAGAAAACAACGTGGAGATGGTTATACTCGACCGCCCCAATCCGCTTGGCGGTCATAAGTTTGAAGGGCGTCCCTACATCGAACCCGGGTTAGAATCATTGGTCAGCCAGTTCTCAATATCCTACTTGCACGGTTTCACAGTGGGCGAACTTGCGACGTTCCTGAACGAAGAGGGCTTGTTGGCAAACAAAGTGAAATGCAAACTTTCGGTCGTGAAGATGGCTAAATGGAAACGCAGTATGAAATTTGAAGCCACAGGATTGCCCTGGGTAATATCTTCGCCTCACATACCGCATGCCACTACCCCCTCCTACTGTGCCATTACCGGAATCTTGGGCGAATTATATTCGATGAATACCGGAATAGGCTACACAGTGCCGTTTGAAGTATTTGCCGCCGATTGGATCAATGCGGAAGAGTTGGCTAAAAACCTTCAGGCGTTGAATGTCGAAGGGGTGAAATTCCGCCCTATGACTTATAAACCTTTCTATGGAGCACAAAGCGGCAAGCTGCAACACGGCGTTCAGATTTATGTTACCGATTTCGATAAGGCTTCTCTAACACTCATACAGTTCTATGTGCTGCAGGAATGCCACAACCTATGGCCGGACAAAGATGTGTTCCAATTATGCGACGAAGCGCGCTGGAACATGTTCGACAAAGTTTGTGGAACCGATAAAATAAGGAAAACATTCACACAGACCTATACGGTGGATTCTATCCGCGAGATTTGGAACCAGGATGTTGATGCGTTCAAGAAAAAAGCCAAAAAGTATTTCCTCTACAAATAACAACATCAATGAAAAGACTAAACTATACGCTCATATTAACCGCCGCTTTTTGTCTATGCAGCAACTTGCTGACCGGGCAAGATAAAGGCAAATGGGAACTGATCTGGCAAGATGAATTTGACGGTCAAAAGTTGGACAACACAAAATGGAATGTGCTGACAAGAGAAACAAGCAAGCACGATGAATGGCAATATTATATTCCCGAAGAAGTGTACATTCACGACGGAAACCTGCGCATCCAAAGTAGCAAAAGAGACTACGGCAATAAACATTACACCAGCGGAAGATTGGACACGAAAGACAAACTTGCCGTAACTTACGGTCGATTTGAGATTAAAGGGAAACTGCCTGTCGGACAAGGCTTGTGGCCTGCCTATTGGCTTTATCCGCAAAATCGCAATTGGGAAATGGAATATTTAATGAAGTTAGCTGTCAGGAATGGCGACGAAAAAATCATCCCGGAACTTCGACCCTGGTACACTGAAATAGACATTATGGAGGTATTAGGGCATGAACCCAAGGTATTCTACGCAACTTATCATTACACCTCGTTTAAAGGTGAAGCTAAAAACTCATCGAAGAAATACGCAGCCGACTTTTCATTTGCAGAAGACCATCATCTCTACGTTTTGGAATGGGAACCGGATGCCATACGCTGGTACATCGACGGAAAACTGATTCATACGGTAACTGAAGGCATTCCTCATGCGCCACATTTTCTGATATTGAACACAGCCGTTGGAGGGTCGTGGCCGGGAAATCCTGATGAAACAACGATTTTTCCTCAGTACCACGATATAGACTATGTAAGGGTATATCAAAGAATAATCAATTAAACGCTTCTGTATGAAAACAATCTATTTATTTATCCTGTATTTTTGTGTGAATACACTGGTTTGTTGCCAAAGCAAACAAGATACCCCCCTGCCGGTATCAGTGATTTGGGAAATGGGTAAAAATGATGTTAAAGGTTACTATGAGAATACCTTTTATATCAAGAACAACGGGAAAACAGCGTTGGAGAACAATTGGGTGATTTATTACAATCAATTGCCGGTGATTCCCGTCAATCGGGAAGAGGCACCGTTGACGGTTGAAAAAATCATGTCTACCTACTTCAAGATGTTTCCGTCGAAAAACTACCGGCTAATCGCTCCCGGAGAAACCCTCGCCTTTACTTTCCGCTGTAAAGGCGGCATTATCAAAGAGTCGACTGCTCCTAAGGGCTGCTATATCGTTTTGCTTGACAAAGAGGGAAAAGAGATGCAGCCGCAGAATATTCCGGTTGAAGTAGTCCCGTTTACACGTCCTGACCAATGGACACGACCTTCGGCTACCGAGCTTCCCTATCCCGATGGAAATTACGTGTACGAACAGAACGCTCTTTTCAGCCAAAAACTTGATTTGGACGAAACCGCGCTGTTTCCCTCCTTGAAATCGGTTGAGAAAACGAAGGAAACATCCTCTTTTACTAAAAGCATCCGGCTGGAATTCGATCCGCAATTTGAAAACGAAGCTACTTTGTTGAGAGAAAAACTGAGTTCGCTTTTCGGATGTCTTGTTTCGGAAACCGGAGAGACCGTCGTTGAGTTGAAAAAAGCCGATTATAAAGCGGAGACCAATAACGAATACTACGAAATAACCATCAAAGACAACCGGTTTGAACTCAGCGGCGGGAACGCACATGCCATCTTCGATGCTTGCCAAACCTTGCTGAACATAATCGGAAATCTGGATAACCTGCCTGCAACGATAGCCAACAGACAGATACGGGACTATCCCGATACGGAATACCGGGGTCTCATGTTGGATGTTGCACGCAACTTCATCCCGAAAGCGGATTTGCTGAAACTGGTAGACCTGTTATCTTTGTACAAAATGAACGTTTTGCATCTGCATTTCACCGACGATGAAGGTTGGCGGATTGAGATTCCCGGACTGGAAGAACTGACGCAAATCGGTTCCAAGAGAGGGCATACGCAAGACGAAGCGACTTGTTTGTATCCCGCTTTCGGTTGGGGATGGGATGCTTCAGACAATCAATCGCTCGCCAACGGCTACTACTCGCGCAACGATTTCATCGAAATCTTGCAATACGCTCAAAAGCGGCACATCAAGGTAATCCCCGAAGTAGACCTGCCGGGACACGCGCGCGCAGCCATCAAATCAATGAATGCCCGCTACAGGAAATATATTGATACCGATAAACCGAAAGCGGAAGAATATCTGCTGATTGACTTCAATGATGCCTCCAAGTATCTGTCCGCCCAAAGCTTTACAGACAATGTAATCAATACAACGCTTCCCTCAACCTATCATTTCATAGAAAAGGTAATCGGCGAAATCGACGAAATGTACACTGATGCCGGGTTGAAATTAGAGGTGTTCCACTTGGGAGGCGACGAAGTGCCGCATGGAGCATGGGAAGGTTCCACCATAAGCCGCGATTTCATGAAAAGCCAAAAGATAACAACCGTTAGGGAGTTGAAAGATTATTTTCTGGAACAGGTATTGCAGCTACTGGCTGAAAGGAACATTCAACCTGCCGCATGGGAAGATGTCGTTTTGTTGCCGGACAACAGTGCAAACAAACGTTTCGCCGGTAGCACGATTCTAAGCTATTGTTGGAACACCGTGCCGGAATGGAAAGGCGACGAAGTTCCTTATAAAATAGCCAACGCCGGTTATCCTATCATCCTCTGCAACGTGACCAATCTGTACATGGACATGGCATACAACAAGCACCAGAACGAACCGGGTTTGTATTGGGGCGGTTTTGTGGACGAATACAACACCTTCGATATGCTTCCGTACGACATCTACAAATCGGTTCATCGCAACTTGAGCGGTAAAAAGATTGACACGGACAAAGCTACGCGCACAAAAGTTCCCTTATCGAAAGAGGCTTACCGGCAGATAAAAGGTTTGCAAGGGCAGTTGTGGGCGGAAACCATCCGAAGTTTCGAGCAAGTAGAATACTACCTCTTTCCTAAGATGTTCGGACTGATTGAGCGTGCATGGAACATACAGCCGGCATGGTCGTTGCCCTCCTCTTCCAGCCAAACTTACGAAGAGGCGAAGCAGTCCTACAATGCTCAAATTGCAACGAAAGAGTTGCCTCGTTTGGCTAAGCTGGGAGTGAATTTCAGGATTGCACAACCGGGGATCATAATCAAAGAGAACAAGCTATATGCCAACTCCTCTATTCCCGCCGCAGATATCCGCTATACAACCGATGGAACCGAGCCGACGGAGAAGTCCGCCGTCTGGACTAAACCGGTTTCATGCAATGCCAAACAGGTAAAAGCCAAAACGTTTTATCTGGGAAAAGAGAGTGTAACCACCTTATTAGAAGGAAGCAGTTTAGAATGATACGCAAGAAAGTTTGCTAAGATGAGAGTGTTGGCAAACTTTCATCGGCATGAAGTAAAACTCCGGTAAGAACAAAGCAAGCAATCGGACGATAAAAAGAAAAGATTAATGTGATGGAAAGAACGAAAAGAATGACTGCATTTCTTGGCGAAGCCGCACAATTTATTCCGAAGGAACGAATCCATACTGACGAGCTTCGCCGTCTGGCATGGGGAACGGATGCAGGATTCTATCGCATGATCCCGCAAATCGTAATCCATTCGGCAAACGAGCAGGAGATCTCCAAACTTTTAATCATTGCCAACCGGCTGGAGTTACCGGTTACCTTCCGGGCAGCGGGAACAAGTTTATCCGGTCAGGCTATCAGTGATTCCATCCTAATCGTGGCAGGAAAGCATTGGGAACGGTATGCTATCTCACCCGACCACATGCAAATCACCTTGCAACCGGGCATCGTGGGTGAACGGGTGAACGAACTGCTGCGCCCCTTCGGACGGAAGTTTGCACCCGATCCCGCATCGGTGAAAAGCGCGATGGTGGGCGGCATCGTTATGAACAATGCCTCAGGAATGAACTGTGGCACGCACGCCAACAGTGACAAGGTATTGCTGTCGGCACGCATCATCCTTGCCGACGGTACGCCGTTAAACACCGGAAATGCAGAGAGCCGACGGGTTTTCGCTTCTCAAAAGCCGGAATTCATCCGCCGGATAGAAGAGCTACGCGATGAAATCCGAGGCGACAAAACGCTGAGCGAACGCATCCGCTACAAATATTCCATCAAGAATGTTACGGGGCTGAACCTACTGCCTTTCGTCGCCTACGACGACCCGTTTGATATTATTGCTCACAGCATGGTAGGCTCGGAAGGGACGCTTGCTTTCCTCTCCGAAGTAACCATGCGGACGGTTTGCGACGAGCCTTGCAAAGCGAGCGCGATGCTCTACTTCAGTAACATCCGGGAGGCATGCCGGGCGGTGGTCTGCATGAAGAAGTTAGTCAACGAACGGGGCGAATGGATTGTGAAGGGTGCCGAACTGCTGGACGCCAAATCATTGTCGTCAGTCAATGATCCTACAGGTGAAGGACTGACCGCCGTACTGACGGAGACAATGGGGACAACCCCGGAGGAATTGAACGGATACATTGCCGTCATCACCGAAGCGTTGCAGCCTTGATTCACGGTTATGTTTTCGGCAATGGCGCGATGCACCATCTCAATTTTGTCGGGAAAGGCGCATCCTGCTCCGTAAAAATATACCGAGTCGTAAGCCTTCTCCTCCAATTGAGGTGTCAGAGCGGTTGCGATTTCCTCGCTGATTTCTTTTCCTGTCTGGAAGAAAGGGTTTATTCCTTTCGTGGAAACTTGTTTTAAAAGTTTTCCGTGAGCGACTACCGCCCAATCGGTCTTAGTCGATCCGCTGTCTGCTATCAGTATCATAGTGTTAAGTTAAAGCTTGATGTATATGTTTTTCTTATA
>SNRY01000365.1_pt1 | contig 16426 bp, 12 predicted proteins | sample 4693421 | NCBI WGS metagenome assembly SNRY01 (sample SAMN11003215, study PRJNA524138) | termite gut metagenome | isolation source: Bacteroidetes bacterial symbionts from single cell of protist host amplifed... | host: Streblomastix strix ... | reverse complement strand
GCTTTCTTCCATTCCATATCTTTAATGATTCCTTTTTGCCTGCGGGAACAGATTCCGGCAGGGAACATAATAAGTTGATCGTCCGATTGAAAGCCTTTTTCTATCATTACCGGAAAATCCTTAGCCTGCTTTCCCGTTTTATTGATAGGGATACAAAGGGGAGCGAGTCCATGAAGATTCATCAGTATATCATTTACCAAATATTTTATTTTACCGTTGTAACGACGACCTAATACATAACCCAAAGCTACTCCGTCTTGTCCGCCAAGCGGATGATTGGATACAAATGTATATAAACCTTCATTCGGCAGGTTTTCATATCCTTTTATTTCTACTTTGGTATCTAAAAAATCAAGAGTTGCTTCTAAAAAATCTATTCCGATTTTATGTCCCCCCTGACTACAAAAAAAAGAATTAATTTCCTCTTGATGAATGATTTTCTTCAAATAAGAAATTAAAAATCCGGGAATACATTGATAATGTTTCGGAACTTTTTTGCGAAGTACCTCTTCTATATCTATCAAAAATAACGAGTTGTCGGTAGGCATCTTTTAAGAAAAATAATGACACAAATAAACACATCTTTTTGATTAATAACAAGAAAATGATTAAAAAAGCATCCGAGAGCCGTAAATGCCATTATACCTGTAACAATTGAGGGGATGTGAAGCTGTTCAGCATTCATAAATTAGTTACTTTTTAATTGCATATTCTACTGATTTTCAGGAAGGTAGTAACTTTTTAACGACATTCTACGTCCTATCAAGCAGGTAACAAGCTGATAACCATAGATAAACTGCGGTCTTCCGAGATGTTAATCATACGTTCGTACGTACGGTAAAGGGCGGTGTAAAAGACGGCCTTTTGGTTTTCCGTGCCGCCTTCCACTTCAATCCTACTCAAGGTCTTGTTCCAGATGTCGCGGGCGTTTTTGGCGACGCGGTTCACATCGTAATCCGTTATCTCCTTCTCCAAGTTCTTTTTTGCCTGCTCCGTACTGATATAGGAAATGCCGTAACGCAGGCGTACAGTCTTCACCTCCGGGGCAAATTGGACATAACCTGCAGCGGTGTTCCCGGCGTCCATGCCGCCACCTCCTACGGGTCTTTGTTCAAATTCCAGCCAGAAATAATGCTTCTTGCCATTGCATATCTCAAATCCGCTCATCGTATTACCTTCCATATGTATCTTGCCTCTATTCACCGTGCGGAGCATGATGTAGCGGGGCGCATCCCGTTCGAAAGCGAACGAGACAACGGCAGATTGGGCAGCGGGTGCAAAGTCGGTTACAATACCGTAATCGTCCAACCACACCGAATAACGGTAAGGAGTAGATCTTTCCTGATCATAACGATAGTTGAGGTTCGGATTCAGGTCTTTCACATCTCCGCAAAACGGCAACAGATGCAGCACATCGCCCCATCTGTGCGACGGCACATTCAGCGGGAAGCCCGCCATCCGGTCGGTGACAAATTCCGTATGTGCGGGAATCATACGCAACATGCTGTTGGGTAGATGCGTGGTTGGAAACGTTGGCACCAACAGGATGCTGATGTTGCCGATGCGGTTGTTGACGTAATCCACCGGCTCTTTCACCGAGGTATGGCAACCGACCATAACTATCTCGATAAAAATAAAAAAGGAAATGATTGATTTACGATTCATGACTTTTTTTATTGTTCGTAATAAGGTGTTGTCAGTTCGCGTTTTTCACCCCGCGCATTGCTCAAAAAACGTCCCACCGACGTAGAAACAGGTGTAGCCGCCCGATACCACGCCCCAGCGACAAGCTTCAATCAGATCTAAGGGTTGTGCACCCTGCTGCAACTGCAAAGCAACCGAAGCCATCACGCCGCCTGCAAAATTGTCTCCACAACCGGTGGTATCGCCTGAATGACCTCTCTTTAACTCCTGCGTCACCGCTTCGGATACGGGCATGGTAAGCGCCGTTTCTGCAAAGCGTTTGCCGTTCGAGTACAGGTTGATGTTCCGTGCTCCGTTGGTGATAACGACCGCTCCCACGCCTTGCTCTTTGAAAAAGTCCATCGCTTCGGCTTGCGTTGTTTTGCCGCTCAGACGAAGCGCTTCATTCGAATCGGTAATCAGCAGGTCGATGTATCCATAACTCCTGTCTGTTTTGCCAAGCGGCCATTTACGGTCGGGGTGGGTTTTCTCGTTCCTGAAATCAAACACCGTATGAACGGTGGTGAAACAGCCTTTCGATTTTGCTTTCTCCAACAGTTCTTCCAGATGGTCGTGGACGGCTGGAACAAGAGCAGTAGCACCAAAAACCACCACATCGGAAGCGAAAAAAGCGTCGTCCAATTGCTCCGGTGCATAATGCCATGCCGCACCTATGGTATTGATAAATATCCGCTCGCCGTTGCCGTTGTCATAGCTTGGGTCGGAAAGGACTATGGTTGAAGGGGTAATAGCCTCATCCAGCAAGCCGTAACGGTCGATATCAACCGGTGTCTTTTGCAGGGATGACAATAGAAACCGACCGTCCTCATCCTGTCCTCCGCAACCGTAGAAACGGAAGGCGACATCCTTTCCGGCAGTCATCTGAGCAGCATGTATCAACGCTACGATGCAGGGACCGCCTATGTTCAACTTTTCAGGCGGACGACCGCCGGTCAGTTCCGGCAACACTGAGAGAAAATCCTTACCGCTGTACTTGTCAAATTCTTCTTTAAGCACTAATTGACCGGGGGTTAATCCCCCGTCTCCTTTCGTTTTAGACAGGTAACCGGCAAAAGCCTTCGACTCAAACGTTATCTTATTATACAGGCAATCGACTAAACAACAGCCTACTCCTGAAACGGTTATTTTGTTATACATGGTTAGATATTTTTACAGATTGTTCCAAACAGGGTATTATTGTATCTTTGCCGAAAATGAATAAGGTAAATCCTGTTGCCTGAAGACAGTATTCTTGTTTGGTCGGCTTTCCATTACACATTTCAACGTTCCACCTTTGAGGATGTCCTCATGATTGATAAACAACGCCGAATATGTCGTTTGATTCAGTTGCCTACCATTTACATACATATTGTTCTCGCTGTTTTGAGGCGCATTGACGGTGAATGTTTTGCCGTTCTCCAAATGCAGCACTGCCTTGTCAAACAAGGGACTACCCAACACATATTGTCCCGAACCCGGACAAACAGGATAGAAACCGAGCGCACTGAACACATACCAAGCCGACGTCTGACCGTTGTCCTCATCACCGCAATAGCCGTCGGGCGTGGGCAGATAAAGACGGTTCATCACCTGGCGCAACCAATATTGAGCTTTCCATGGCTCGCCGGAATAATTGTACAGATAAATCATGTGCTGTATCGGCTGGTTGCCATGCGCATAATTGCCCATGTTCATGATTTGCATTTCGCGGATTTCGTGAATAACAAAATGGTAATAACTCTCGTCAAACACGGGTGGCAGGTTGAATACCGAGTCGAGCATAGCTGTGAATGTCTTGGGATCTCCCATCAGGTCAATTAGCCCCTGCACGTCGTGAAACACCGACCATGTGTAGTGCCAACTGTTTCCTTCGGTGAAGGCATCGCCCCATTTGAAGGGGTTGAAAGGCGACTGGAACGAGCCATCCTCGTTGCGTCCCCGCATCAGCTTGGTTTCCGTGTCGAACAGATTGCGGTAATTCTGACTGCGTTTGGCAAAAATGTCAATATCTTCGGCAGGACGGTTCAAGGCTTTACCCAATTGGTAGATACACCAGTCGTCGTAGGCATATTCGAGGGTGCGCGCTGCATTTTCCCGTATTCCTACATTGTAGGGAATGTATCCCAGCGTATTGTAATATTCATGCCCCAAGCGACCTGTGGAGGATACCTCCGGATGTACATTATCCGATGCGTGTACCACGGCTTCCCAGAGCTTGTCAATATCGTAACCCCGCAATCCCTTCAGGTAGGCGTCGGCTACGATGGAGGCAGAATTGTTTCCCACCATACAATTGCGGTGTCCCGGACTTGCCCATTCCGGCAGAAATCCGCTTTCCGAATACGCATTTGCAAGACCTTCCTGCATCTGTACGTTCATCGAGGGGTACATCAGGTTCAGGAAAGGAAACAGACACCGGAACGTGTCCCAGAATCCCGAATCGGTGAACATACGCCCCGGCAACACCTTTCCGTTGTAGGGACTGTAGTGCACAGGCTTTCCCTGGACGTTTATCTCGAACAGGCGACGCGGGAATAGTACCGATCGGTAATAGCAGGAATAGAATGTGCGCAACCGGTCAACCGTTCCTCCTTCCACCTCAATACGACCAAGCACATCGTTCCACGTTTGCGCGGCTTTTTCCTTCACGCGGTCGAAACGGTCATCGCCTAATTCCTTTAGGTTGAGCGCTGCCTGTTCGTGGCTGATAAACGAGGAAGCGACGCGGGCATGTACCTGTTCCCCTTTGCGCGTTGCAAAGCCGATGACAGCACCCGTATGCCCTGCCTGTACCTCCGGACGACCTTCCATCAACCGGTCTCCACCAAACGTTGCCTGATACGTAAACGGCTTGTCAAACACAACTACGAAATAATTTTTGAAATTTTCGGGTACGCCCCCGCCGTTTTTCGTGGTGTAGCCGATGATCTTATTTTCGGAGGGTATGATTTTGATGTATGAACCTCCATCAAAGGCATCAATAGTAACGAATGCTTTATCCGTTTCAGGGAAGGTAAACCGGAACATCGCAGCCCGTTCGGCAGGCGTGATTTCGGCGGTCACGCTCCAATCTGCCAGGTAAACGCTATAATAATACGGTTTTGCCGTTTCCGACTTGTGCGAAAACCAGCTGGCGCGGCTGTCCTCGTCGAAACGCGGTTCGCCCGTAAGCGGCATGATGGCAAACTGTCCGTAATCGTTAATCCACGGACTGGGCTGGTGTATCTGCCTAAGCCCCCTGATTTTGTCGGCGTCGTAGGCATAGACCCACCCGTCGCCCATCTTACCCGTCTGAGGCGTCCAGAAATTCATGCCCCAAGGTATGGCTATTGCGGGATATACATTTCCATTGGATAAACTGTGCTTTGACTGCGTACCCATCAGGATGTTGACCCATTCAACGGGTGTTGCAACATCAAACGTCCTGTCTGCCGCAATTTTCGTGTTACGGGCACAGGAACATACAACCAATATTATCCATACAATACAAACATGTTTCATTATTTTTAGTTTATCATTTATTTTCGCTGATGGGTTTTATCAACCACACAATATAAAGATATATCACTGCCAGAATCGCCATCGCCGCCCATTGCGAATGGAACAAATCGGATACGCCTCCCAATAAAAGCGCAATAGTCCCGCCCGAAACACCTACAATCAGCAACGAAGAAATTTCATTCGCTTTTTCGGGCAACGTTTTTAAGGCAAGCGAGAAGATGATGGCAAAAAGATTGGCGTATCCCAATCCGAAGACCACCACGCAAGCCATGATGCTCCACAACGAATTACCCAACAGCATACATCCGATACCTGTAAAAGCGAGGATGGCACTGTATTTGTAAAACGATTTTTCCGATACTTTCATCAGCATAACTCCTCCGACAAACGCGCCGATGGTGCGAACAATGAAATACACGCTCTTCAAAAGGTCGGCTTTTTCGAGGGGCAGTCCACAGCGTTCTCCCAAATATTTAGGTAAAGTGGCGTTCAATCCCACGTCCACACCAACCAATACAAGAATACCGATAAAGAACAGTAGGATTTTACGGTTTTTTAGTAGAGATAAAGTCGCTCCGAAAGATATTTCTTTTCCGTTTCCCTTTTCTTCGTCAATATGGGTAACCCACAGCCATAATGCGGCAATCACCGAAACCAATGCGAAAACGGGAAATACATATTTCCATCCAAACGTGGTACCTGCCAACCACGAAGCGAAAACGGGTCCCATGCAGGCGGCAATGGCTTTTACAAACTGCCCGATAGTGAGCATTCCCGTTAGTTTTTCCTTTGCCACTACATTGGTAACCAATGGATTTAAAGCCACCTGTATAAGCGTGTTGCCGATGCCGATGAAAGCAAAGGCTATCAACACAAAGCCGAAATTATAAACGATAAAGGGGATTGTCAATCCTACAAACGTGAACAAAAAGCTCACTAAGACGGTGTTTTTCCGACCGATGCAGTTCATTAAAAAGCCTGTCGGTATGGATAGAATTAAAAACCACAGGAAACAAGATACTGACAAGAGATTTGCCGTTGTGTCGTTCAGTGCAAAATCGGCTTTTACATAATTGATTGCCGTGCCGATTAAATCGACGAAGCCCATGATGAAAAAGCCAAAAACCACAGGAAAAACTTTTCTTAAAGAAGGTTGATTCATATTCATTGGATGATTTTTTTAAACTTTATTATTACTTTCAAACAATAACAGATGCTTTGCAACCACTTCTTTACTGGCTTCCGTCATCTTATATTTCATTTCGATATAATTGGGAGTAGCCGAAGTCGCCATATATTGTCTGATTTTTTCGGTGACGCCGATTTGAATGGCTGTCGCCACATTGATTTTACAGATACCGTTGTGGATACAATCCTTAAAATCCTCATCACTTGTACCGGTGCCTCCATGCAGCACCAATGACAGTTGAATCCGCTGTTTGATTTCTTTCAAACGTTGAATATTCAACTTAGGTGTGGCTACGTATTTCCCGTGAAGGTTTCCGATGGCAATGGCTAAAGCATCAATGCCTGTCTGATCGACAAACCGCACGGCTTCTTCCACATTGGTAAACACGTCAGCTGTTCCGCTGCCCTCAACGCTTGCATCACCCACTTGCCCTAATTCAGCCTCCACATTCACGCCGAAAGCATTAGCCATTTGCGTGACGGCACGGGTAAGACGGATATTTTCTTCCAAAAACAATAACGAACCGTCTATCATGACCGATTGACAACCTGACCGAATGGCACGAGCACAGGTCTGAAACGACTGTCCGTGGTCAAGATGTACGGCTACCGGAACGGAGGCGTTGCATGCAGCTTCCAAAAAGACGGGAATCATTTTTTCCAAAGGGGCATAGGGAAACTGAACCTCCGCCAGTTCCAAAATGATGGGCGAACGGAGTTCTTCCGCCGCCTGAATTGCCCCAAGTACGTTTTCCACACTTAAACAGTTGAAAGCGCCTACGGCGTATTGCCGTTGAAAAGCATCTTGCAAGATTTCTTTGAATGATGTTTGCATAAAAATTTGTTGTTGATAAATTCATTTATAAAAATTGCTGATAATCAGACACCAACAAATGCAGCGGCTGCTCGTCCTCATCAATGACAGGGAAACGTCCGACAGGCTCATGGAAACAATTGTCGTTGGCATCGTCGTTCACTGCGCTTACTTCGCCCACCAATACCGTTCCCTTGCCTTGCTCGCCGTAGAAACGATGATACATGCCCTGTTCCAAACAGATACTTTCGCCGGGAGTCAGTATGACCTTGCCGCCGGGCACTACCGAACCCTGTACGCCGTCTATCTTATACTGCACGGGGGTTGTATCAAATTGGTTATCCTTGGTGGAGTTATACAGTTCGATGGCCAAGTTTCCGCCGCCACGGTTGATGATGTCTTCCATTTTCGACCAGTGGTAGTGCATGGGCGTTTCCTGATTTTCTTCCACAATCATGATTTTCTCGGCGTAAGGCTTCTTGTCCACCTTATATTTGCCGTTGCGGAGGGTAAACAGGAACAAGCCTCGTTTGTAAAAATCGCCCGAACCGAAGTCGGTAATGTCCCAACCGAGCATGTTTTCGATTACTTCATGTGCCTTGTCCTTGTTGGCCTTCCAATCCTCAAGACTCCAATTCGACCACGAAGGCAGAATAAATTGTTTGGATGCCATAAATGTCTTAGCATTCCTGATAATCTGATTGATCTCACTTCTTTTCATTTGTTAAATTTTAAACTTTTAATCTAATGGTCCGTATTCTATTCCTTGTTGCTTCCATACTATCGAAAAATAATCCAACGCTTTCTGATTTATTTTGGGTTATATTATTCATATTTTATTTTTTTAATACCTTTGACTTGTTTTTCAGATTAAATGACAGGACAATGAATACAATTCAGCAAACAGATTCAGCCGCTGAACAGATACAGGGCGTGGAATATGATGAAAATGGGCAACTGATGGGAATGACCTTAAAAGAATTTTCAAACAGGCTTGACGATAAATTATCTGCCCACTTCGACACAGATATCCGTGCGTTACGTAATAAACTCGTTGCAGAAGGTAAAATAGAACCATTACCATTTTAACTAAACAATGAAATACTACTCTATCCGCTTGTCGGCAGAGGTAGAGCAAGATATTGACGCTATATTTTAATATATTGCGTACAAATTGATGGTTGCCGAAACAGCACTTAGATACAAAGACGGTATCATTCATACCATAGACAAATTTAAAGTCATCGGCGGCTCCCTTGCCATCAAACGGGACTCTATATACAGGACTGGGAACCTGAAGCACGGACAATATCCTATAAGAATGTGATCATTATTTACAACATTATCGACGATACAGTATGGGTACACCGCGTTATCGTAGGCAAAATGATTCAATGAAATTTTGAAAACCGCAGAACGGTTAATGAACGAACGATGAACGATTGAACGACTAACAAGTCGGCAACTAACCTGCTATTTCTTGCTTAAAAGTCGTTTCAACTCAGCGAAACTCAATAGTTCTCTTAGCAGATCTCAGCGCAATAAATATAAATATTGTGGTGCTGAGGTACGCTGAAAAAAATTATTGGTAATTAAATTTTTGCGTATATAACCAATATGTCAAAGAACATTTTTTCAATTGAAAGCAGACAGTTGATAATGATTGGCAAACTCGCTTACTCTAATTTGTCAACTGTCGGTTTCTTAATAGAACAGCAAAGCATCAGTTTGATTCGATGTTATTATTTTTTAATCATTTCTAAAGCTAGTTCATTTATTCCCTCCGTTAACATCATCGGAATAAAAAATCCTTCCTTATTTAATATTTTTGTGCCTGCGGGGGCATTTCCGGAAATCCGGTATCCGCTGTAATCACCCCACAACATCACTCCAGATGGCAGATATGTACTTGTAAACACCGGATTTTTTCCGGCTTCCACGTTAATTTTCAGTGAAAATCCGTTAGCGTTTTCTGTTTTTTGAATCTCTGCATGTGGAATATATTTATCCGTATCAAACCAATAGGACATCTCAGGAAGAATTGCCTCTCCATAAAGTTCGCCCGTCAAACCTGTGTAGGGCGTAATGCGGATTGGATGGAGGTTTCCTTCTTCAAACATTAACAAACCGTTGACGTCATAATAAGTCAATAACTTGCCATGCTCGTTGAATGGAATCCCTTGAGGATGATAATATTGATAGTCTCTATTAGTGGGATAATAGCCGTTGAAAAAAGGACCGATACCGGTTTTGAAACGTTGATCCGAGAGCTTGAAAGGATTGTTGTTTTTGATGATCGGCAACTGTCCTATATTATCAAAAACGGCATACGTAGGCGGCGTTTTGTCGGAATATGCTTTTTTATACTTATCAACCGCTTCCGAAACAGTAACTACTTTAATCCCCTCTCTTTGCAACACTTTGAAAAGGCTTTCCAAAAGAGCATATCCATTCGGTCGCCGCTGTTCATAACCCGGTTCGTTTAACACAAATTCCTCCACCTCTTGCTGAACGACCAACGGAACAATTTTATTATACTTGGTTTGCTTTTTATATTCATTGAGTTCGGCAACCCAAAACGAATCATCGTCAGGGTTATTGGCTCTTACATCCTGCAAATCATTTACATCGAATGTGTAAGTAGATTGTTGCGCCGTGCGGAAAATCAGATTCAAATCATTTGAAAGCCAAGGTACGCTTACCACTCCTCCGCTTTGGGGATTTGGAGCTTTACTGCATACGGGATTCAGATAATAAAAACCATGAGGGCATCCGCGGTCGGTAATGCCGTCGGTCGCTGATTGTTCGTAACACCTTCCCCATACGGATTCTATTCCGTTTTGCAGATACAGGTTGACCCAGTCCAGACTATAGTTGATGTTTGCGGCGCTCCGAATGGTTTGCCATGTAACAATCTCCTGCAATTTTTTCAATTCGGACAACGCATTTCCGATGGGTTCGCGCTGATTGTGCAAGCCCACTTCATCGCCAAATTCTTCATACCATTGTTTCAGATTGTCTTTATGGTCTTTCACGATTGAGGACAAAAGATAACAAGTAACCGGAAAACCATATTTATGAGCAAGTTCTCTTTGAACACTCAATCCTTTGTCAAGTTCTTCCGGAGTGTAATTACGTGCAAAGGGTGAATAAGACGCCAAACAGACGACCAATTCTCCGTGTGCGTCGTATTCGTCGTTGGCAATTTTCTTGCTGTTGTTACAGCTAATTGTTAAGATTAATGCAATTGCAAAATACAATCTTTTCATTTTGTTTGAATTAGTGAGATTTATTGTTTGACGGTTTCCTCACAAGTAGATTTGAAATAATGGAAGAAGTTATACGGATCCATTACTTCAATGTCCAGATCAGTCCTTATCTGTTTCAGTTTGTCCAATACGGCAACAACCTTGTCGGGGCTTGTCCACACGATTCTGAAAAGATAATAGGCAGGCGTTATTCCTTCCTGCCGATTTTCGATTTGTCCGGTCTGCCGCGATATGGATCCCGACATATACCCCGCTCCCTCGTCGGCGCTTTTGAAATAGCAGACATCGGTGTTTAATGCCATCACCGGCATTCTTTTCCACAGATGAGGTTTTGGCAGTTTGCCTCCGGCATTGTGGAAATCCATCACTACGGCGGCAAGTCCGTCCGGTGAAAACTGTGCAAAGGCATCTTTCACCGCACCGGTCGGCTCGTCCCAGTCAAGTACCATCGGTGAGAGGGACATATCTAACTTATCGTAGAATTTTTTGTTATGATTGATAAACAATGAGAAATACGACAAGTCGATGCGGTTGGGATTCATGTATCCGGCTGCGCTGGCGTCGGCTGCAAAAAAGTCGTTAGCCGATTTGGTGTGATAGAAATGCCGGATGATGTCCGGATAAGTCTCATACAGACTTGGATCGATTCCCCACAACAGCGGTATTTGTCCCCTTGCCGCATTGTCCCAGTTATCGGGCATGTATTCATACAACGGTGTTGCCGAATCGTAGTCTGCCATTAGAAAGCACAAGTAGGTCTTCCCAGACTGCGGTTTGCCACGCAGCGGCGGACGTTCCTGCGTCAATGTCCTTTCCGGCGCCTGCGAATGTACCGATTGGTTGTAACAATTGTCTGCCACCGTATTCTGGTAGCAATTGTAGGGCGAAATCAGGTACACCGTTTCCCATTCGGTTTCTACGCAACCGTGCTTGCTTGAAAAACCGGCACAGTCGGCATATTTGGCGAATGAGAAAAATCCCGTCACCTCTGTCATTTGAGTGCCCATGGCTTGTTTCAGCGTCGCCTCCAGCATCAGCTTGTAGGTGTGCAAATCCGTGCCTGACGCTTGTCCGGGGTCGTCGCGCGGAGCCTCGTCGTCCCAGGGAGAAAGGTCATAGACAAAAGCACGGTTGAAGACCGCCCAGTCGCGAGTAACGACATAGCTCACATTGCCTTTGTAGCGCGTCATATAAGAGTCTTCGAACAGACACAGCCAATGCGGATTGCATTTCCCTGTTTCGATGTATTCCCTGATCGCCCAGCGGTATGCATCATTCTTTTTGCTGCCGGTTTCCGTTCCAGTGAACATTCCTCTGAAATCTTTGATAACCGGTAATTTCCATGCCGGTAAATATTGATCAGCCATCTCAGGGCTTAATACAATCCCGTCTTCCAGCCCGGCAAGCGTGGTGGCTACATTGAGCGTAGCCGGCACGCCGGTGTCCCAGATAACAGCGCCCTTCAGCTTGTCCTTTGACAAAGCGAACAAGTCTTCCAGCGAGTTAATTTCTACTTTTCCCTTATCCGCCAGCCATCCGCCCTCATCTGCAAACTTATTGAGCCAGTAGGCGGGTCTCGCGTAGGTTTTTGACAACACATACAAACGGGCGCCTTCCCTGTTCATAATCCCCTGAATACAGGCTGAGGCAACCGCCTCATCGTATGCAGCCTGCGTCTCACCCCCTTTCAAGGTATAGAGATAAAGGGTGGTTGCCGAATCCTTGACCTCCGGCACCGTTGCCGGAGCGGAATGATGACACGACAAGCTCGAAATTACCATTACGCCGATGATGATCAAATTGTTTATCATCGTTTCATTTGTTTTTGATATTTTTTTTATTTTCCCTTACCATTTCAACTCTACTTTAACACCATCCGGATGGTTTTCAAAACCCAGGAAACAGGTTTTACTGTTGCTGTCCCATGAATAACGGACTTCAAGCGCTTCTCCCTGTCTATTGGTCGCTTTGTATACCTTTGGTTCCTCCGGAAGCAACACGCGCATCGCATTTGTGGTGTTTAACGGGCTTTTAGTTGTAAAAGCATAGCTGTTCTTCCCTACCCGCTCATCATAATTTCTGGATGCTGATGCCAGTATCTGCGGCTTTGGGGGATTGCTTACCCTGCTGATGTTTACTAAATAAGCCTGTTCGCCCGGTCTGACTTCCTTGCGTGTAAGAACAGGCAGAGCAGGATCAAACAGGTCAATCAGTTTACCGCTCCGGATATACGACGTTGAATCTTCATGTTCGTCCAATACGGATATGAGTTCGTAGCATCCTCTTTCAAGGTAAAAGCTGTTTTTGAAAATCAACTTTCCCGCTTTGGCTTTTCCTTCGTACAGTTTAGCCACAATATCCACAAACAGAGTTTTGTCTACGTTCTCTTTCATCACAAATTCTTTAGGATTATGACGTATGACATACACCGTACCTCTGCCGTAACCGTACTGCCCCTCTTTCGCCGCGCGGTTGATACTCATCAGTTCAAACAAATGTTCCGAGGGCGCGTTGTACTTATTGTTTCCGGTATTCCACCATTCCTGAACGGTTTGGTACGGGTCGTCGTCGCGTCCGCAATATACCAGTACCCCACCTTTCTTCACCCATTCGGCAATGTGCCTGTGGGCTTCGGCATCCATCGGTTTCATATTGGAATAGGACATAATCAGCAAACGAATATCTTTCCACGTTTCAGGATAAGATACATTTTCAAGGTGAACGATATTTACCGGAACGCCTCGTTTCAAGAGCGGTAGCGTTTGTCCGTAGAAGCCGGATAGTTGCGGATCGTCAAAGTCTTTGTATGTGGGGAACCGTTGGAACATCAACGAATTGGACATTACCACGCCGATACCTTGCGAACCGCTCACTTTGTTGTCTGACAAGGGCATAGAATTCAGCGAGTTAATCATTACCTGCATTTGCATGGAATAAAACCGCGGTATTTGCTCTTTCACATCGCTGTCGGCACTGGTTTTATACAAGCCCTGATAGATTCTGTCAGGCCACGGCATCACCTCATAATCGGCAATCATCGGATACAGCAACTGAGCCGTAAAAGTCGCCTGATAGTTTCTTTTGTAATCCACCCAATCGCGGGGCGAGTCCTCAATCGGATCGGTAAGAAAAAACATTTTTCGTCCTGTGGGGCGCGTCATGGATTCCATAGAACCATATTCGAGGAACGCGTTTTCAAATACCCGCTCTTTTTTTACTCCGTTAAAATAGGTTGATTCGCGGGATGTACCTGTCCATACCTGAGCGATGTAGCCGTCCACGCAAGGAAGCGACGCTAAACCGGCTTCGGGACTAACAATCTGCCATGCCGAATAATTGATTAAAGAATGGGTAGGCACATAGCATCGCACATTCATCCCTTTGCTTTTCCCGTATTCTTTGGCGTATGTAAACACATTTTCCAAGGCTCTGTAATACAAATGATATTTCAGTTTGCTGGACAGATACGTGTTTTCAGGCGATTCGTGTTGCGGACGCCACGAAAACCCGTAATATTCCTGCCATTCGCGTTTGAAAGATTCACTGTAACCTGCAAATGCCCAAAATTCGGGCTCTTCCAAGTAAATGGCATCCATGCCAAGATCGATGACCTTTTTGATGTGTTCTTCCTTTATATATTTCAGAAAGTTTTTCGTGGGAACAAGGTATGGAACAGGTCGTCCGTGCCATACGGTATCGCCGTTCTGACGCACCTGCCCCTCGTCCATATGTGGCTTTCCGTCCCATTTGCCGGTGAAATAATCGGAATAGTCACCCCATGCGATGCCGGTCATGAAGTGGGTAGTATAACCGCGGTCGCGCCATGACTGCACACGTTGTCCAAAAGTCATGCCGGGACGGTCGTTAGAACCATATATGATGGCTACATCAGCGCTGACGTCGGTTACCGGCTTCCATTCTCCGTTTGTTTGGAAAACTGTCTTTTCCGCCGAAGAGTTCAATCCGATATTTATATTGTCTGGATATAAAACAGGAGGTATCTTTTTTACATCCTTACCGGAATACACTAAAGTATAGACGGAATTATATTCGCTCTTGCCTTCTACGGTCACCTTTACGGTGAACAGGTTGGATTTCATGCGCGGAATGCGAAAATGTGTGGTAGGTCCCTGCACATTTTTGAACGCTTCCGTGCCTGCGCAATCCCATGTGACTAATGTCTCTTCCTTGTCGTCATACAGCAATGTTACCGTTATAGCGGCTTGTGCCACAGGTTCGTAGGCGTCGTTGAGCAGAAACAGATCGCAGGCGAGATCATCACCCTCTTTCCACTCAAATTTAGGCACACGGATACTGGCTAACACCGGTCGGCAAGCATTAGCAACATGGTAATACGCCGGTTTAATCACATTAGGCCAGCTTATCAGACTGTTGTTTGCCACCGTAGGCCAAGGCTCCTGATAGCACCAGTTCAATGCCATAGCGCAAACGGGCTTCTGACGGCGCGCCTCTTCATAAATACATTTCAATCCTTCGTATTGCAGCAATTGACTGTACTGCACCATTTCTTCATGCGAAGTGATTTCGCCGAAATATTTTTTGAGGGTTTCCAATTCCAGCCAACTCCCTTTTCGCCCAGCGCTAAAGCCGTGATGCAATTTCACCGAACCGCCGTTACCGGGAGGGAAAAGCTCATCTTTCGGAAGGAAACTTTTCAGGACGTCGATATTGGCAACGCCGGAAACGCCAACTTCCGTATAGGCAGTTTTTTCCGCTGCTACCATCCATTGAAAAACTTCGCGATTTATGTTGCTGTCGTAAAAAACATAATGCCCGTGCCCCATACCGGCGAGAGGCGATGAGATAATATACGGCGTCTGCGGGTTTAATCGGTAGCAAATGCTATTGAGCAGGCGCAAAGGTGGCGACTGTTCATTCATGCCCGACCAAATCAATTCATTGCCTCCGCACCATCATGCAAGGCTGGCATGTTTTCTCACGCGGGTTACAATCGAAATGGCTTCCTGTTCCAATACTTTCAGATAGGCTTCCTTGCCGGAATAAAAATTGCAGGCAAGCGGGAACTCCTGCCATACCATGATGCCCAACTCGTCGCAGAGGTCGAAAAAGGCTTCCTTGTTCACGACACCGCCGCCCCATACGCGGAAAATGTTGAAATGGGCGTTTTTTGCCAGGACGATTTGTTCGCTGTAGCGTTCGGGCGTAACGACGCCCATAAACACTTCCGGATGCACCCAGTTACTGCCTTTAGCAAAAATCATCCGGTTGTTCACCTCGAACGAAGCTGGAGGCAGACTGCCTGATTCTGGGAAAATCCATCTTGCCTTACTTGGATTTACTGTCAATTTCACACGGCGGAAACCTGTTTTACCGGTGTAAGTATCTACTGTCTTACCGTTGCCGTCCAACAAACTCAACTCATTCGTATAGAGATCGGGGTTGCCGTATCCGTTGGGCCACCATAATACAGGGTTTACCAATTCGCTCTCAATGGTTTGCGCGTCGGTTGTCAGTTTGCCTGCCTTTTCTAAAACGGTTTTTCCGGAAGGGTCTTTCAGCGTCCATTTGTAGGAACTGCCCGGCAATTGAACGCCGGACACCTTGAGTTGCAGAGCAGCCTGCGTCAAATCGGCGTTCAGGGTATAGTCAAGCCATATATCGGTAAGGCGAACAGGTTTGCGTACTATCAAACTTGTTTCGTCCCAAATGCCACACGTCACTAACCGCGGATGCCAGTCCCAGCCGTAGCTGACGGCAGGTTTGGCGCTTTCGCGGGCGTTTTTGCGACCTGTTTCATCGGCGCCACCTCCCTCATGAATGAAGCCCAAATCGGGGACAGGCATCAGCACAACCTTTAACTCATTGTTGTCCTTCAGATAATCCGTCAGGTCAACATCCACATACGTGAACATACCTTCCTGCTCCCATAGTTCATGACCATTCAGATAAATCTTAAACTGATAATCAATCCCTTTTGAGAAAAAGAACA
>SNRY01000364.1_pt1 | contig 16478 bp, 15 predicted proteins | sample 4693421 | NCBI WGS metagenome assembly SNRY01 (sample SAMN11003215, study PRJNA524138) | termite gut metagenome | isolation source: Bacteroidetes bacterial symbionts from single cell of protist host amplifed... | host: Streblomastix strix ... | reverse complement strand
GCTTTCATTTCACGCCCGAACAAATAGAGGCATATACGACGGTGGGGGGTACGCCGTTTCTTGACAATGAATATACCGTGTACGGCGAAGTAACAGAGGGAATGGACGTTGTGGACAGGATTCAGCAAGTGGCGACCAATACTGCCGACCGTCCCGAAGAAAATGTAATAATCAAAAAGGTCGTTGTGCTGTAAGGAGGGGAGCGAAAGGGGCAGATATATTGGCATGAAAGACTTTTGCAAGGTGTACGGGGAGCATTACAAAGCGTTGTTTATGTTGGGCGTACCTATTATGCTGGGGCAGTTGGGGAGTATTATCCTTGGTTTTGCGGATACGTGGATGATTGGGTGGCATAGTACCGACGAGCTGGGGGCTGCTTCCTTTGTAAACAATATATTTGCCTTGGCTATTATCTCCGGTATGGGGTTTGCGTATGGGCTGACGCCTGTCGTAGGGGAGCTATACGGGAAGGGAGAACTTGCCGCATCTGGACGGGCTTTGCGGTGCAGCGTCTTTGCCAATACCTGTGCAGGAATGTTGTTGACAGCAGCTCTATTCATTGTCTATCTGAATCTGGAGCGATTGAAACTGCCGGAAGAACTCTTACCATTGATAAAGCCCTATTATTTGGTATTGCTCGCCTCTTTCATCTTTGTTATGATATTCAATGCCTTCAAGCAGTTCTTTGACGGCATCACGGACACCCAAACCTCCATGTGGATACTGATAGGCGGCAATCTGCTGAACATTGCGGGCAATTACGTGCTTATCAACGGCAAGTGCGGGTTTCCCGAATGGGGACTTCTGGGGGCGGGTATCAGTACGCTTTGTTCCCGCATACTTATGGTGATAGTGTTCGTTGGAGTATTTATGAAAAGCGCTCGCTTTGCGAGGTATAAGGTTGGCTTCTTCCGCTTGGAGTTGTCGCGGAAGATGTTCCGGCGGCTGAATACGCTAGGGTGGCCTATTAGCTTGCAAATGGGGATGGAGACTTCTTCGTTCAGTTTGAGCACCGTAATGGTAGGCTGGCTGGGGACTATTGCGCTTGCCTCTCATCAAGTGATGTGTACCATTGCTACCCTTGCTTATCTGGTGTACTACGGCATGGGGGCGGCTATTGCGGTGAGGGTGAGCAACTTCAAAGGACATCACGATTGGGTGAATGTTCGGCGCTCAGCATACGCAGGGTTTCACTTGATTATGGTGCTGGCAATACTGTTTTCGAGCAGCCTTTTCTTATTCAGATACCAGATAGCGGGCTTGTTTACCGACAGCAAAGAGGTAACGCTTACGGTGGTTTCATTGGTACTCCCCATGCTGTTGTATCAATTTGGCGATGGGCTTCAAATTACTTTTGCAAATGCTTTGCGTGGCATTTCGGACGTGAAGCCGATGATGTGGATAGCATTTATTGCCTACTTCGTTATTTCACTTCCCGCCGGATATATCTTCGGATTTATTCTCGATGGGGGGATAGTCGGAATATGGATGGCTTTCCCATTCGGATTGACGAGTGCGGGAGGGATGCTATGGTATCGCTTCAGGGGGCAGACGAGGAGAAAACACAGAGACACATAAGCAAATCTCCGTGCCTCTGCGCCTCTGTGTTAAAGATGTTTATGTTTTCATTTGGGTGCGTCCCTATAAATCTACTCTCCAACTCGCTCCCACCTTAAACCAGAACCCCGGTTGAGGTATGTTTCCCAAGTCATAATAAGTATGATTCAGTAGATTATTGGCTTCGGCAAAGACGATATATTTCCCTCCGTTCCAAAGTAATTTTGCATCCAGCAAGCCGAAAGGAGAGTAAGAAATAAGCTCGTTGGTGGCTTTATGGTCGGTGTCGTACTTTTGATAACTCCCCATGCGGTCTTGCCAACAGAATGCCCATCCGGCAGAAAGTTTGCCCCAAATGCGGTGGTCAAGACGGACGGTAAATTTGTGCCGCAAGTATTCCAAGGCATAGTTCGATTTATATACCTCCGTATCATCGTGCCGTTGCTGATAGATGTAGGTGTAGCCGATGTTCAGTTTGTCTAAAAAGAAATTGGGGATTAGCTGACGAAATAAAAGGACTGCGGAGGTCTCCACCCCCATATTGTCTAATTTGAAGTTGGCAGAATGATAGATGTCGTCAGACGAATACATCACCCAGTCAATCATATTCGTTCCTTTATGATAAAAGCCGTACACATTGGCGTCAATAAAAGCGTTGCGATACTTCGCACCAATGCCGGCGGCTTGGGTCTCTTCCGGTTTTAAGCCGATGTTTCCTTGCAGGGTGGGGCTTCTGTAATACAAATCGGTAAAGGTAGGCATACGCAAAGCCTTGTTCCATGAAGCAAAGAGTTTCCATTGATCGTTCGGGCGATAAGAAAGGTCAATACCCGGATACAGGCGATACTCATGGTCGAGTGCCGTATTCATGTTTGCCAACACCCCAAGGGAAACCGTCAAGCGTTTGAGCAATATGTTGTGTTCCAGATAATAGCTAATGTTGGTTCGGTTGTCCTTATTCTTGAATTGCTTTTCATCTTCACCCGGAATGTTCACGTATTGCCCTTCTTCCAGAGGCTTTCCGAGATTGGTACTTAGGATGCCTTCGTTTCGCGCTTCGGTTCCAAAGGCTGTTTTGCCGAGAGAGGAATTGAAATAAGCATTTAAGTTGATGCCATACACATCGTTAAGATGAAAATTCTCTCCCGTTGATGTATCGCGAATAAGTTGGAAATGGTCGTGCGACCTGTTCCAGTAAACCGTAGGGGTAAAGTGCAGTTGCCCTTTTGTTTCCGCCTGTACCGATACCAGATAGCGGCTTGTTTCTTCAAATTGATTGGGGTAGCCTGCCGAGTAGAATGTGTTGGCTCCGTAAGCCTGATTGCTGAAGCCTAATTGCCAATGTACATCTGCCTGTTCGGAGGAATACGCTCCTCGATAATAAGCGCGGGAGGTGCGAAAGTCGCTGTTCTCCGTTGCTCCGTCCGAGCGTTGGTAGCCGCCTGATACCTGTTGACTGACGGCACTTTTAGTAAGATTCACACGTGCATCTCCACCGACAAGCCCGTACTCTCCCCCCATCAGGTTGACGGCGGCATGGCTTTGATGGTCGGCGCGTGTTACGATGTTGATGGCTCCCGTGAACGCAGAAGTTCCGAACACACGTGCGGCGGGTCCTTCTAATATTTCAATGCGTTCAATATCATTCATGGAAACGGGAAAGTCGGCTGTGAGGTGGCCTGTTTGGGGATTGCTGATGTTAACCCCGTTGAGAAGAATAGTAATTTGGTCGAAAGTCCCTCCACGCACGGAGATGTCTGTTTGAATACCGAATTCACCTCGTTGGCGAACGTCAACGCCTGCTACATATTCCAGAAGGTCGTTGATGCTGTGTACCGCTGCCGCTTGAATGTCGTTGCGCGAAAGTATTGTTACCGGTTTGGCTGCCTGCATTTCGGTCAGCGGTACGCGCGTGCCGGTTACTTCCACCTCTTCCAGTTCGTAAGTCCTTGTTTGCTTCGGGGTTTCGTTTTGTGCCGAAATGGTATTGACATTGGCAAATGCCAGTGTGGATACGGTCAACACCCCGATGTTGATTTCCCTTTTCAAGCTGCAAAACGCAGCATAAGTCTTGTGACTGAATTGTTTCCAGCGTACTCGCCGGTTAATAACTCTGTTTTCTTTCATTGTTTACATATATTTATTTAGTTAAAAATCGCCGCAAAGATAGTATTATTAGCCAATTCGCTGTTACTTTGTATGACATTAAAAGACACAGCGATGTTGAAGTTCTTAAAGAATTATACCCTTCCCTTTGCCATGTTGACAGGGATTATTGGACATTCGGTATTTGTTTATTTGTCTTTCCTTACCCCCGTACTTATATTTTCCATGCTCCTGCTTACCTTTTGCAAGGTTTCCTTTTCCGAATTGAAGCCAACGCTTTTGCACGGATGGCTGTTGTTGATTCAGCTTGTTGGTGCGCCGGTGGTCTATTTGCTCTTCCGGCAATTCGACGAAGTGATTGCCCAAGCAGCCATGATATGCGTGATATGCCCCACGGCTACTTCGGCGGCAGTCATTACCGCCAAACTCGGAGGGAATGCCGCAAGCCTTATCGCATATACTTTGATAATCAATGTAGGAGTGGCGGTAGTAGTTCCAATAATGTTTCCATTGATAAATCCCCAGAGCGATGTCTCTTTTTGGGGAGCTGCCTTTTTGATTTTGAATAAAGTCTTTATGCTACTTATTTGCCCCTTTTTGACAGCATGGTTTTTGCGGAGGTTTGTGCCCAAAGCACATAACGTCCTGTTAAGCCTTAGTGAGTGGGCTTTTTATTTGTGGGCATTTGCACTTGTGGTAGTTACTTCCCAAGTATTTTCGTCCATGCTGGCGAATTCGGCGGAGATACAAGTAGGCATACCCATTGCTTTCGTTACCTTATTTATATGTTGCCTCCAGTTTTTTATCGGTAAAACGCTTGGAAGTGTTTATCGCGACCGTATCAGTGCCGGTCAGGCGTTAGGGCAAAAGAATACGATTTTGGCTATCTGGATGGCGCACACTTATCTAAACCCGCTTGCTGCCGTTGGTCCCGGTCTCTATGTACTGTGGCAGAATGTGATTAATTCCTATCAACTCTGGCTAAAGAACAAAAGAATGGCAAGGAAAGGGAACTAAACGAATAAGAGCCTGTTTCAATTGAATGAAACAGAATCCGAAGGATTCGGATAGGTATAGCAAGCCCAATGAAAGTAAGGTTCGACTCCGATTTCAACTAATTATGGCGTTCTCCCTGTCGGGGTCGGGCTATCCGCTACAATCCTTTTGAGGCTTATCAGCCCCAAAAGGATTTTCGCTCATATCCCTAACGCCCATGCGGACTTCGTTACTAACAGAGAGGGCTGAAAGCCCCGCTTCCCCACGCGCTTACGTCCCCTGTCCTAATGCCTCCACTCCCCTAAAGACATCTTGTTATTGATAGTTACTATATACCAAATGCCCCGTTTGGTATATACCAAACCAAAAATAAGACGGTAGCATACGGGAATTATTGACGGCTCTTACGAGAATTATAAACCGTTCATAATTCTCGTATGCTATGGACATAAATTTAGCAACGCAGTCCGCATGGCGCGTGAAGGATAGCAGCGAAAATGCTTTTGTGAGGTACGAACAAAAGCATTGTAGCGGATAGCCTGACCCTTCGGGGCACGCCCTTAAAGAGCAAGCCCAATGAAAGTGAGGTTCGATTCCGCAGGAGTCGAATAAAAAGGCGTATCGAATCATTGCTATCTATCTGCTACTCCTTCGGAGTGTTCATAAAAAATAGACTCAAAGATTTGTCTGAAATATTTTTGACTTTTTGTTGAGATATAAAATTAAAATAGTACATTTGCCCCCGTCTTAAAAAAATGAAACGACAAATACGATGAACCCGTTTACTTTTGCATATTACTTCTTTTTTTACTTTTACTTTTATGGCACGAGAGTAGAGCGGGGGGTTATATGTATCAAATAACGGTTGTTGAGAAGCATCAAAATTGAATAACAGATAAGTAAGAAATCCCGCTCCCATACAGGAGGTGGGATTTTTTCATTTATCTCCCTTTATATGTATCAACTTGAAACTCACAAACTCAAAATAACTCAAATGAAAAAAATCGTTATTCAAGGAATATCCGGTTCGTATCACGACATTGCCGCTCATCGCTTTTTCGATAAGGAAGAAATAGTATTGATTTGTTGCAATACTTTCGAAGAGATGTTCCGCTCATTGAGGCAAGATAACCATAATATTGGGATGCTTGCCATTGAGAATACCATTGCAGGAAGCCTACTTCACAATTATGAATTGCTGAAGCAGAGCGGTATGCGGATTATCGGTGAATACAAGCTGCGCATCTCCCATTGTTTTGTTTGTTTGCCTGACGAAGATTGGGACAGCATCACAGAGGTAAACTCTCACCCCATCGCGCTGATGCAGTGCGGGGATTTCCTCAATGAGCATCCGCAACTAAAAATAGTAGAAGGAGACGACACGGCGGCAAGTGCGAAGAAAATCAAAAAGGAAAACCTAAAGGGACGTGCTGCGATATGCTCCAAAGTGGCTGCCGAGGGGTATGGCATGAAAATACTTCAAGAGGGAATTGAAACGAATAAGCACAACTTTACCCGTTTCCTTGCAGTGGCTGACCCGTGGATAGCCGATGAACTAAGCCGGATAAGCGAAATAAACAAAGCAAGCCTCGTTTTCACACTACCGCATACCGAAGGAAGCCTTTCGCAAGTGCTTTCCGTCTTGTCATTCTACACTATTAATTTGACTAAGATACAGTCGCTTCCCATTATCGGACGAGAATGGGAATATCAATTCCATATAGACGTGGTGTTCAATGATTACTCGCGCTACAAACAGGCAATACCCGCCATCACGCCATTGACCAAAGAACTTAAAATATTGGGAGAATATGCAGAAGGAAAATCAAGCGTATAACGTTGCGCCTGCCGCAAGATTGGCAAGCGTAAGCGAATATTATTTCTCGAAAAAACTGAAAGAAGTGGCACAGATGAATGCCGAAGGCAAGGACGTAATCAGTTTGGGAGTGGGAAGTCCCGATATGCCGCCCTCGAAGGAAACCATAGATACCTTGTGCGAAACGGCTCACCATCCGGATGGGCACGGGTATCAACCTTATGTTGGTATTCCGGAGTTGCGCAAAGCCTTTGCCGATTGGTATCAAAGCCGCTACGGGGTAATGCTTGATTATACTACGGAGATACAGCCGCTTATCGGCTCCAAAGAGGGGATTTTGCACGTAACGCTTGCATTTGTAAATCCCGGCGAGCAAGTACTTGTTCCCAATCCCGGCTATCCTACTTATACTTCGCTGAGTAAACTGCTTGGAGCAGAAGTACTGCCTTATAACTTGAAAGAAGAACACGGTTGGATGCCCGATTGGGAGGAATTGGAGCAAATGGACGTAAGCCGTGTAAAACTGATGTGGGTGAATTATCCCAATATGCCGACAGGAACTCCCGCCACACCGGAATTGTATAACCGTTTAGTGGATTTCGCTCTTCGTAAAAACATGATTGTTGTAAACGACAATCCATATAGTTTTATTCTGAATGACCGTCCGCTGAGTATCCTTTCCGTGCCGTGTGCCAAAGAATGTTGCATCGAACTGAATTCGATGAGCAAGAGCCATAACATGCCCGGCTGGCGTATCGGAATGTTAGCATCCAATGGAGAGTTTATCCGGTATATCTTAAAGGTAAAGAGTAATATAGATAGCGGAATGTTTCGCGCCGTGCAGTTGGCTGCCGTTACTGCTTTACAGGCAGGGGATGATTGGTACGCAGGGAATAATCGCAATTACCGGAACCGTCGCCGTCCGGCGGAAGCAATCATGCAAGCCTTAGGCTGTACATTCGACAAGAATCAAACCGGCATGTTTCTCTGGGGAAGAATACCCGACCGGTATAGTAATGTGGAGGAACTGACAGAAAAGGTATTGCACGAGGCACGAGTGTTTATTGTTCCGGGATTTATCTTCGGAAGCAACGGAGCAAGGTATATACGGATTTCGCTCTGCTGCAAAGAAGAAAAGCTGGAAGAGGCGTTAGGGAGAATTAAGGAATTGAAGAGAGTTGAAAGCTAAAAATTATACTATTAAACATCATAAAAAGTGGAATTTGAATCAATCTTATTACCGGGTATAGATGCTCGTCGTCCTGTAGTTATTGCAGGACCTTGCAGTGCGGAAACCGAAGAACAGGTGATGAACGCTGCTAAAGAATTGGCAAGCAAAGGAGTGAAGTTATTCCGTGCCGGCATCTGGAAGCCGCGTACCAAGCCGGGGGGCTTTGAGGGGATAGGAACCGAAGGCTTAAGCTGGCTGAAAAGAGTAAAGAAAGAAACGGGTATGTACGTTACTACCGAAGTAGCAACGGCTATACACGTGTACGAATGTTTGAAAGCGGGAGTAGATATTCTATGGATTGGCGCCCGCACTACTGCCAATCCCTTTGCTGTGCAGGAAATAGCTGATGCTCTGAAAGGAACGGACATTCCGGTACTTGTGAAAAACCCCGTCAATCCGGATTTAGAGCTTTGGATTGGCGCATTGGAGCGTCTTAGCAATGCAGGATTGAAGCGTCTGGGGGTTATTCATAGAGGATTTAGCAGTTACGATAAAAAGATATACCGCAATTTGCCTCAATGGCATATCCCCATTGAGCTGCGCCGCCGCATTCCCAATCTGCCCATCTTTTGCGATCCGAGCCATATCGGTGGGAAGCGCGAACTTATTGCCCCCCTCTGTCAGCAGGCAATGGATTTGAACTTCGACGGGCTGATTATCGAAAGCCATTGCAATCCCGATGCTGCTTGGAGCGATGCCTTTCAACAAATCACTCCGGCAGTGCTGGATTATATCCTTAATCTGCTGGTTATCCGCGACAGTGCCCAGACAACGGAGAACCTTAGCGAACTACGCAAACAAATAGATGAATGTGATGATAGCCTGATTGAAATATTAGCGAAACGTATGCGTATCTCCCGTGAAATCGGCACGTACAAGAAGGAACACAATTTGACTGTTTTGCAATCGGGACGTTACGGCGAGATTCTGGAAAAACGCGCAATGCAAGGCGAGCAATGTGATATGGATGCCGGATTTGTCAAGAATGTGTTTGAGGCAATACATGAAGAGAGTGTGAGGCAACAGATTGAGATAGTCAATCGGGATTAGGAGATAATTTCCCAGCTATGCGAAGCATAGCTGGGAAAACAGGAATTCTATTCTTCTGTCTGCGAAGCTTCAAATTCTTTAATCAACTTATCTTGAACATCAGTCGGCACAAGTTCGTATTCCGCAAACTTCATACTAAAGGATGCCCGTCCGCCTGTTAAAGAGCTGAGCGCCGTAGAGTACGACGACATTTCTTTTAACGGCACTCTGGCGCTTAACTTCTCAAACCCTTTCTCGCTACTCATACCCATAATCATGGCGCGCCTTCCTTGCAAATCACCCATCACATCGCCCATTCTATCGGAAGGAACCAAGACTTCCACATCATATATCGGTTCCAGAATCTTAGGTCCTGCATTCTTGAACGCTTCACTGAAAGCATTACGTCCGGCAAGCATGAAGGATATTTCATTAGAATCCACAGGGTGCATCTTTCCGTCGTAAACAATTACACGCACATCGCGAGCATACGACCCCGTTAACGGACCTTGTTCCATGCGTGCCGTTACCCCTTTTAGAATGGCAGGCAGAAAACGAGTATCAATCGACCCGCCGACGATACTGTTTATAAATACCAGTTTACCACCCCATTCCAAAGGAATTTCATCAGTACCTCTTACGGTTATCTTAAATTCCTGACCGTTGAACTTATAAATTTCAGGCACGGGTACCCCTTCTTTATAAGGTTCTACAATCAAATGCACTTCACCGAATTGCCCCGCTCCGCCCGATTGCTTCTTATGGCGATAATCCGCCCTTGCAGCCTTGGTGATGGTTTCGCGGTACGGTATCTTGGGTTCTTCAAACTTTACCTGTATCTTTTCATTGTTCTCCAAACGCCACTTTAATGTACGCAAGTGGAACTCCCCTTGCCCGTGTACCAGGGTTTGCCGCAACTCTTTAGATTGTTCTATCACCCAAGTGGGGTCTTCTTCGCGCATACGGTTAATGGCGCTCATCATCTTTTCCACCTCCGCCTCGTTCACCGGCTTGATGGCGCGTGTATATTTTGAGTTCGGGTATTTTATGAAATTAAATTTGTTGTCGCAATCCTTTCCGTTCAGCGTGTTCCCCGTCTTTACATCCTTCAGCTTCACGGCAGCGCCTATATCCCCGGCTTGCAATTCCTCTATTTTAATGCGGTTAGAGCCTGCCACCACATATAACTGGGCTATACGTTCTTTGGAGCCTCTATTGGCATTCAACAGGTCATCGCCTTCTTTTACTTTTCCACTCATTACCTTAAAATAAGACACTTCGCCGATATGCGGCTCTACGCTGGTTTTAAAGCAATAGAGCGAAGCAGGTCCATTACTGTCAGGAGTAATTTCCTTGCCTTCTGAATTGGCTACCTTCGGCATATCCGAAACGTAAGGAACTACGTTGCCCAAGAATTCCATTAACCGGCGTACACCCATGTCTTTACCTGCACACACACAAAACACAGGGAACATACCGCGCGAAATAAGCCCCTTGCGAATACCTTCGCGCATTTCATCCTCGGTCAGAGAATCTTGCTCAAAGAACTTTTCCATCAATGCTTCATCATTTTCGGCGGCAGCTTCTATTAATGCTTTGTTCAATTTAAGGGCTTTTTCTTTTTCTTCTGCCGGAATTTCTTCAATCGTAGGTGCGCCCCCTTCGGGTTTCCACGAATATTTTTTCATTAATAGCACGTCAATCACGGCATTAAAGTCCGGTCCGGTGCTTATGGGATATTGAATGGGAATCACCTTAGGACCATAAACTTCTTTGAGTTGTTCAAGGAGATTATCGTAATCGCACTTATCGTTATCGAGATGATTAACAAGGAATATAACGGGTTTATTAAATTTTTCAATGTAGCGGAAATGATTTTGAGTACCTACCTCTATTCCGTATTGACCGTTAAGGAGAAGAATGGCCGTATCGGTTACGTTCAGAGCAGTAACAGCTCCTCCTACGAAGTCGTCCGACCCCGGGCAATCTATCATATTGAGTTTTTTATTGTTCCATTCCACATGAAAAACGGTGGAAAACACAGAGTATCCGTACTCTTGTTCCACCGGAAAATAATCACTTACTGTATTTTTGCCGGCAATCGTGCCGCGCCGTTTTATAACTCCACTCTCGAAAAGCATCGCTTCTACGAGAGTGGTTTTCCCAGAGCCAGAACTTCCCAACAGGGCAATGTTCTTAATTTCATTCGTTTGATATACTTTCATGATATAATATGATTAAATAATTACTATTCGGTACGCTGCTACACACCTATTCCAACTTAAAATTCCGCAAAGTATAAATTACTACGTTGAAAAGCAACCCTGAATACCGTGTTACTAAACAATGTTATTTAACATAAATAGAAACAACAAAAGCAGAAAGGAACGAATAATTACCTCAACATTCGTTTTTTTCTGCCATATCATAATCTACGTTTACTTATACCTTCTATTGCTCGCGAATCAGCTCCATCCCCTTTATGATAGCTGCTTCGTTCATCGGTATCAGGTGATGATGCCGTTCGGGTAATGTCTTTTTCAGTCCTTTCAACACGCTTTCGATACTTACAACGGGAAGAAGTTTAAGCAATCCGCCCAACACAATCATGTTGAATGCTTTGGCGTTACTCATTTCGTTGGCAGCATCCATTGCGTCAATACGATACACTTTTATATCTTTGCGAATCGGGGGATGGATAATTCCGTATCCGTCATAAATAAAAATCCCTCCCAGCTTTACGCGACCTTCAAACTTTTCCAGCGAAGGCTGGTTCAAGATAATAGCTGCATCGTATTTGCTCAATATCGGAGAGGATATTTTTTCATCGCTGATAATTACTGTTACGTTAGCAGTCCCGCCACGTTGTTCAGGACCGTAAGCGGGCATCCAGCTTACTTCTTTTCCTTCCATCAGCCCGGAATAGGCTAAGATTTTTCCCATGGAGAGTACGCCCTGTCCGCCGAAACCGGCTATGATTATTTCTTGTTTCATAGATGTAAATGTAGTAACAGAGGTTATTTATCTTTGAGGTCGCCCAATGGATAGAACGGAAACATATTCTCTTCCATCCACTTGTTGGATGCTTCGGGAGTCATTTTCCAACCGGAGCTACAAGTTGAAACAATCTCTATCAAATTAGAGCCTTTGCTTACCATAGAGTTTTCAAAGGCTTTGCGTATGGCTTTCTTTGCTTTGCGAATAGCGGGAACAGACTGAACGGATTGGCGGGTTACATAAGCCGTCCCTTCCAACTGTGCGGCAAGCTCCGTTATCTTTAACGGATAACCGTGCAGAGCGGCATCGCGACCGTAAGGGCAAGTCGAAGTTTTCATTCCTATAAGCGTGGTAGGAGCCATTTGTCCGCCCGTCATGCCGTATATGGCGTTGTTGATAAAGATAATGGTGATGTTCTCTCCGCGATTGAGGGCATGAAGTGTTTCTGCTGTGCCGATACAAGCCAAGTCGCCATCACCCTGATAAGTGAACACGAGTTTGTCCGGTAACAATCGTTTTATAGCCGTTGCCACTGCCGGAGCACGTCCATGAGCAGCTTCTTGCCAATCAATATCCAGATAATTATAAATAAACACGGCACAACCCACCGGAGATATTCCGATAGATTTTTCTTCCATTTCCATCTCTTCGATAACTTCGGCTATCAGCTTATGTACTACGCCGTGGCTGCATCCGGGGCAATAGTGCATGGGGGCATCGTTCATCAGAGCAGGTTTCTTATAAACCAATTCTCCGGACTGTATTATTTCTTCTCTTGTCATAAGTTCTTTTATATCCTTATCTATTCGTGAACCGTATAAAGAATTCTATCAGCTTGAAGAACATCGCCCCAAGACCGACATACAGGAACATCTTCTTATCGTCCACGGCAAAATATATAATAACGGCTGCCAATGCGCCTATCAGGAAGAGTATATTTAGTATGTTTCTTATCTTATCGGGATTCATGGGTATTTACATTAATTGGTTATGGATTGCTGCTACCACTTCGTCCGGGTCGGGCACGATACCGCCTAAGCGTCCGAAATGTTCTACTTTTACCTTGCCGTTCACGGCTAAACGAATATCTTCCACCATTTGTCCGGCATTCAATTCGAGCGAGAGAATCCCTTTGACCCTGCCGGCATACGAAGCGATGGCTTTGGTAGGGAAGGGCCACAAGGTGATGGGGCGGAGAATACCTACTTTGATACCTTCTTCGCGAGCTATTTCCATTGCCTTCTGTCCGATACGCGCCATAGATCCGAAAGCTACAATCAAGTAATCAATGTCTTGGCAGTTGATTTCTTCAAAACAGACTTCCTTTTCTTCGATTACTCGATACTTGGCTTGGAAGCGCAAGTTGTTCGCCTCCATCGGTTCCGGTTGAAGTTCCAAAGAAGTAATGATATTGGGTTTGCGGTTTTTCGTCTTTCCCGTTGTAGCCCAGGGGCATTGCGCAATGAGTTCTTCATTGGTGCGACGGGGTTTCTGCGCTTGAAGAACTACCTTTTCCATCATCTGACCAATCACTCCGTCGGCAAGAATAATAGCCGGATTCCGATACTTGAAAGCCAAATCAAAGGCCAATTCCACAAAGTCCGCCATTTCCTGAACGGAAGCGGGAGCTAAAGCTATCAGTCTGTAATCACCGTGCCCCCCCCCCTTTACTGTTTGAAAATAATCGGCTTGACTGGGTTGTATCGTCCCCAATCCCGGTCCACCGCGCATCACATTTACAATAAGAGCAGGGAGTTCCGCTCCGGCCAGATAAGAGATGCCTTCCTGTTTCAGGCTGATACCGGGGCTTGACGACGAGGTCATCACCATCTTGCCACACGCCGCACCTCCGTACACCATATTAATGGCTGCCACTTCGCTTTCGGCTTGAAGCACCGTCATGCCGGTCGTCTCCCACGGTTTCAGTTCGGTAAGTGTTTCCAAGATTTCCGATTGGGGAGTAATGGGATAACCGAAATATCCGTCCGCACCGCAACGAACCGCTGCATGGGCAATGGCTTCATTCCCTTTCATTAATACTACTTCTTCTGCCATATTCTTTGTTTTACGAATTAGTGATTGTAAGTTCGTCCGTTCCTTCCAGTCCGTGTTTATCAACGGCTTCGACGGCGATGCAGCGCGTCGTCCCCGGCTTGAACCTGCACTCCTGCTTACCTTCTTTGTCTAAAATCACATCTGCCTTAAAGCCTTCTTTTACATTGTGATTGAAGTCCCACGAATAAAACTCGATACCCTCTTCGCTTTCGGCGGAGGCTTCCAATGCGTATTTATAAGGTTCAATTTCTTCGGCGATTAGGGTTACTTTCGGTCCCTTACCGTAGAGAACAATATCTCCTACTTTTTTCAGTTCAATGATGATGTTCTCCTTATTTTTGAGCCGGGCTACTTCTTCTATTGCCCCTTTACCGAAAGAGAAAGCAATGATGTAACCCACAGTCTTCCCGTCGATTTTGTTTTTTTCAAACAGTTTCTTGTCACTACGTTGCACGGCAGCGAAGAAATTGTCAATTACATTCCTGTCGATGTTATCGCTTCGTTTTACTTGTATCGGCGTATTGTCGGGCATTTTCCCGTCCAATCCCCAATTACTGCGTTGCTTGATGTTGCTTGTACCGCCGAACTGCTCAATTATCCAATTTTCAAACTCAAAAGCATCTTGGCTGCGAAGTTTGTCGTAATCGTATTTACGGAGTTTTAGCTCGTAGGGTTGAGAATATAAATCCTGTTGTTTTTTCAGGCGCAGGTCGGTTACCTTGATAGCTTGCACCGATTGGTCAATGCCAATCCACCTGCGGTTCAACTTGTCGGCTACGGTAACGGTGGTACCCCCCCCTACGAAAGGGTCGAGAACGATGTCCCCTTCGTTGCTGGCCATTTTTATAATACGCTCAAGCAAGGCTTCAGGTTTCTGTGTGGGGTAGCCGATATATTCTTTGGATACGGCTTGTATGTTCTGAATGTCTATCCAAATATTCCCCAGTAACTGTCCTTTTTGCTCATCCAAATATCTTTTTCTACTTATTCTCCCTGTTTTTGATTCGGGAAAAAATAATAAATTCTGTTCGTCAAGCGATTTCATCGTTTCCAAAGAGTATCTCCAACCGTTTTTAGGAGGTGGGTATCCTTTATATTCATACAATCCGGCTTTCCACACTCTACTCGGATTTGCAGCATTGTCTAATCTGTATAATCCTTTTCCGTCTCCGTCATCATATTTATAAAATGAACTGGTATATTTGGAGGAAAGGGCTACATATATCGGATTATATGTAAATGTTTCTCCTTTGGAATAATAAAAAATGGTATCTGTTAAAACAGCAAGCTTCTTTTTTGCATCATTGTGGGCATTAGTACGTTGCCAAATGATATGCCCATGAAAGTTTGAAATACCGAAAACTTTATCCAGAATATCCACCCGTATATACGCATCAGCGTGCCAATCGCAATGCAGGAAGATACTACCCGTTGGCTTCAGAGTGCGGTGCATTTGCTCTACTCTTTCTTTGAGCCATGCAATGTAATGGTCGATGCCGCCCGCCCAACGGTCTTGAAAGCTGCGTATTTCACCCGTGTCGCCCCAGATTACTTCGTAATCACGATTGCTGAAGAACGGTGGGTCGAGATAGATTAAATCTACCGACTGGGACGCAAAGCCTTTCAGGATTTCAAGATTATCTCCAAGGATTAGTTGATTGACCATCGTTCAGCTCTCCACTTTCAACTTATAAACCGAAATACAGCCGTCCGGACACACAATAGCGCACGAGCTGCACCCATTGCACGTATCTTCCGATGCCTGATAAGCATAATTATATCCCTTTACGTTCACTTCTTTGGCGAGCGAAATGATTTTAAGTGGACATGCCACCACGCATAGATTACACCCCTTACACCGATTCGTATCTACCACAATGGTTCCATTGATTTTTGCCATAATTCTTTATCTATAAGTTACTGATTATACATATCTTTATTATAAAACTCCAGAATATCTTTAATGGCATTGCGAGCCTGCAAAGCCGGACTTTTGGGATTAAGGTCAAAGGCGGATTGGTAGCAATTCAAGGCTTGCTGCCAATTACCTTGTTTGCGGTAAGCATTTCCTTTCAGATAGTAAATCTCATCTTTACCGGCGGTGCAAGTCAACAAACAACAGTCAAGTTCCTTGACGGCCTCTTCTATTTTTCCTTGATAGATAAGTTCTTTTATGGCATACAGTTGCTCCATTCTTTTTAAACACAAATTATCAAAGCGCAAAGATAAATTTTATTTAGAGATTTTTTTATGCTTAGGCATTATAAAACAGGGCAACCGCATGAAAGATAGATGAAAATTGTATTTCATTGATAAAAAACATATTAGCTCATTCTAATTATTTATAATAATTATAAATAGCGAACAACTTATTTATTAAAACATTGATATATAATAAACTATAAAAACAATATATTTTTGATGCGGTTGCCCTGATTATAAAAAAATAAGTGCTACATATCAGTGCGATATTTTATAATTCCATTCACCTCTATATTCATTGTGAAAGAGATGACTATTTTTCATCAGGGCAACCGCATCAAAAGTTTAAGATTTTTTTCATATAACCAATATCTAACGCCGCTTTATATTGTCTTTTCTTCAGGCTATGCTTATCATTGACATTGGAAAGAACCTGCAATGCAAATTTACGCAAAGTAGATAGATTCAGAGGCGCTTCACCTGTTCTTG
>SNRY01000363.1_pt1 | contig 16479 bp, 12 predicted proteins | sample 4693421 | NCBI WGS metagenome assembly SNRY01 (sample SAMN11003215, study PRJNA524138) | termite gut metagenome | isolation source: Bacteroidetes bacterial symbionts from single cell of protist host amplifed... | host: Streblomastix strix ... | reverse complement strand
TTCCTGGGCAAATCTACTGTCGCACCCCATTTCTTAATCCAGGCGTAAACCGTTCCATAACTGATTTTTAACAGGCGACCCGTTGCCCGAAAGCCCAATCCGTTCAAATACAGTTCCAGTGCCATGCGTCCGGTTTCTACGGATTTTACATCCGATTTCTTCGCTACCGTATAATGATACCGGCATGCTTTACATGCATAACGTTGGCGACCTTTAACAAAACCATCCTTGGTATAATTTATGCTTCCGCAGCGGGGACAATCCATAACTTTTTTGATGTAAAGACAGTATACCAATACTAAATTAACAATACCTATTTTTTAATTGACACAAAGGTATTAATTTTTCGGTCGTAACAAAACACCTAATTCAAAAAAAATTTCCCTTAATTACTTGTCTTTCTGTAGTGGCATTGAGGGATTCTTCCCTCCCGACTTTCTACCGATACGCAATAAGTAAAGTAATGAATACGCCTGTTTTCTTTCTTCCCTTTTCAAAGAATCCTTCAACTTGTATGTGATTTGTATGTTCCTAAAAACAAAAAGAGGCTGTCTCAAAAGTGAAGTGCACCCCAAAAGTTGGACAAAAAACTTTTGAGGTGCATTTTTTATGAAACATACCTTTGAGGAGAAATTACAAACCGTTTCTCAAGTAAAGAACGGCAAGCCTATAAGTCACCTTGCTTGTGCCCATCATATACATGAAAAAATGATATTGGAATGGGTTCATAAATATGATCTTTTGAGTGAATCCGGATTGCATAAGCGCCCCAATATCCGGGCTACCCCAGAGGTTAAAGAAGAAATTGTTCGACAGGTAATTGAAAAAATGATACCTTTGTCGCATATCGTTCTGCAGTATGGGGTAAGCCGCACAACTTTGGAAAGTTGGGTTAGAATAGCAAGATCTGAGGGCTATCAGGCTCTCCACCACCAGAAGAAGCGCGGACGACTACCTAAAGATATGGGACGACCAAAGAAGCGAGAACCACAGACAGAATTGGAAAAGCTCCAAGCTGAAAATGCACGTTTGAGAGCTGAGAATGCTTTATTAAAAAAAGTCAAAGCCTTAGTCCGGGAAAGAGAAGCCCGCGAACGCCTGAGTGGGCGACAGCCATCGAAGGACTAAGGCTGGAACATGATGTTGCAACTCTATTGGATTGCGAACAGATGGCTCGCTCAGTATTCTATTATCATCGCAAACGACAAAATGACGAGGATAAATACAAGCAAGAGAAAGAAGAAATTAGAGACATGTATCACTTGCATAAGGGCAGATATGGCTATCGACGAATAACAGCCGAGATGAGAAACCCAGGCTATAAGATAAATCATAAAACTGTTCAAAAGTTAATGGAGATATTAGACCTAAAATGTAAGATTAGGAAGGTACGCTATCGCTCATACAGAGGTGAAGTGGGTAAGATTGCACCGAATGTACTTGAAAGAGACTTTAATGCAAGTCTACCTAATCAGAAATGGGCTACAGATGTTACTCAAGTAAACATCAAAGATGAGAAGATATACCTATCTCCAATACTTGATATGTTTAATGGTGAAATCATTGCTTACAGTATCTCAAGAAGCCCCAATATGCAAATGATAACTGAAATGTTAGATAAAGCTTTTGATAAGGTAAAAGAAACAAAAGGGTTAATCTTTCATTCTGATCAAGGCTGGCAATATCAACACTATGGATACCGAAAGGCTTTACAAGAGCATGGGATCATTCAGAGTATGTCTCGAAAAGGAAACTGCTTGGATAATGCCATGGCTGAAAACTTCTTCGGAATTATGAAATCAGAATTGTTATATGCAGAGAAATTTGAGACTGCTGAAGATTTTATAAAGTCTTTAGTGGAATATATTGATTATTACAACAATAAAAGAATAAAAAACAGATTAAAGGGAAAGAGCCCGGTGCAATACCGAGCTCTTATACAAGGAACATAATTTTTAATCTGTCCAACTTTTGGGGTGCACTTCAAAAGTCGGAATTTACGCCGAAATGTCATTGTAATTAATTGATAATCAATACTAAAATGTGGTGAAAATAGACTTTTGAGACAGCCTCTTGATTCTCTTTGCTCTCCCTCTTGGACTTGAACCAAGGACCCTCTGATTAACAGTCATAACTAATACCTTATATTTGATTTCATTTGATTATTATTTATTTGATTATTAGCTAAATATAATATTTAACATTTCAATTAATATCATTAATTCATATAGAATTCCTATATTTGTATGTGAATTGTATGTTCCTATTTTTCCTGAAAAATAAGGCAAACAAAGCATACTAAAAGATAAATGTATGTGAATTAAATGGAACATACAGATTTTGGACGAAGAATATTGAGTTTTAAAAGATAGAAAATCATGTTGAACTATTCATTAAATGGAGTAACTATTTGTACAGTAAGAGATGTACGGAAGAAGGATGTTGATGAACCATGCCCTATTCGGGTAAGAATCACTTATCAGCGAAAGCAGATTTATTATTCTATCGGCATTTCCTTAACTAATGAGGATTGGGAGAACATGCCCACATCCAAAAGCCCGAAGTTAATCGAAGCACGCGGTAGCATACAAGCCGTTTTTGACAATATCAAAAAGCATGTCAAGAAATTGGCGGAAGATGATAGGTTTAGTTTCGACGCTGTAAACCTTATTCTGGGTAAGGCAACCGGAAATACGGTCAATACGGCATTCAAAGCGAAAATCGCAACTCTTACGGAAAAGGGGCAAATTGGTACAGCAGGTTATTATGGATGCGCTTTGCATAGTTTGGAGAAGTATAAAGGAAATAGTATCAAATTCATGGACGTGACAATAGATTGGCTGAACAGGTATGAAACATTCATGTTGAAGAACGATAGCAGCTATACAACCATAGCCATGTATCTTAGGGCATTGAGGACGATTATGAATGATGCATGTAAATGTGGTGCTATTAAAGAATCCCATTATCCATTTGGAAAAGACAAATACGTTATTAAGGAAGGAGAAGGACGGGAACTGGTCTTAACATTGGAAGAGATTGGGAGGATTGCAAGATTCCAATGTACCACTCCGGCATATGAAAAATACAGGGATTTATGGATGTTCAGTTTCTTTTGTAATGGAGCTAACATTGTTGATATTTGCAAAATAAAGTACGGGGATATTGACAAGAATAATAACGAATTGTCTTTTTACCGTTCAAAAACGATACGAACTGCACAGCGGAAAATCAAAGTTATTGTTCCCATACTACTTCCAATGGAAAAAATTATTGAGAAATGGGGAAACCCGGACAAAGATTCAAAGAATCATGTTTTTCCATTCCTGCCGAATGAGGTGAGCCCTGTTGATGAAAAACGAATGGTTGTGACTCTGACGAAACACATCAACAAACACATCAAAAAAATTGCAGCCCAATTGGAACTCCCTGATATATCCACTTATTGGTGTCGGCACAGTTTTGTTACAGTTCTCATGAAGGCAAGGGTTCCCGAATCCTACATTAGCGAAGCAGTTGGTCATTCCACAAAAACGGTTACGCAAGGATATTTCGGAAGGTACACAAAAGAAGAGCGATTGAAATATAATTCCCTATTATTGAATTATTAAATATCCATGTCTTTACATGCTAAAATAAAAAGAAATGCCGGAAGTAGAAAATATAAAGATGCTCATTGCGCAGGGAGAAGGGCTGATGATTGAGTTTAAGAAATCTCGCGAAGAACTGCCCCGCAGTGTATTTGAGAGTATTTGCGCATTTATGAACCGCAAAGGCGGTCATATCTTACTTGGAGTTGCCGATGATGGCAGTATAGAAGGAATTAAAGAAGATACTATTCAAAAGCAATTACAAAGGCTAGCTGATAATATGAACAACCCACAAATCATTATGCCAACGGCTCGTCTTGAAATAGAGATTGTAGAAATAGATAGGAAAAAAGTAATCAATATCTATGTGCCGGAAAGCCCTGAACCTCACACATACTTGGGAGTTTATTATGATCGGAATGAAGAAGGAGACTACAAATTGACGACACGGAGGATGATTACCGACTTATATATTCGCAAGCAAGACGGATACACAGAAAACAAGATATACCCCTTCATGCGGATGGAAGATTTTGAGGTAGAACTCTTTGACAAAGTAAGGAAGATTGTTTCCCTAAGAAGCCGTGGTGAACACCCTTGGAGCGACATGAGTAACGAAGATATATTACGTTCGGCAAGAATGTATCTGCGAGATGAGCGAACCGGAAAAGAGGGATATACTTTGGCTGCCGCTCTGCTATTTGGGAAAGCAAATACGATAGCTTCGGTTTTCCCTCATTATCGGATAGATGCGTTATGCCGGAAAGAAGATATAGAAAGGTATGATGACCGCGAGATTGTTGATTGCAACCTGATAAGGGCGTATGACCGTTTAACTGCCTTTGTTCAGAAACATACCCCGGACAGGTTTTTTCTGGAAGGAACCGTGCGGATAAGCATCAGGGATATAATTTTCCGCGAAATGATCGCCAATATGCTGGCACATAGGGAATATTCCTCTCCTTATCGTGCCACATTAATCATCTATAAGGGCATTGTTGTGAGTGAAAATTGGAATATTCCCTATATGATGGGTCTCATTACGCCTGAAAACCTGAAACCACATTCCAAAAATCCGGTTATAGCTGACTTCTTCAGGCAATTAGGTTGGGTAGAAGAATTAGGGTCAGGCGTAAGAAAGATGTTCCATTATTGTCCGTTATATATGAAAGACAAAAACGCATTGCCAATTATGGAGGAAGGGGATATTTTCAAGTTGACTATCCGGTATGAGAAAGAAGGTGCCCACACTACACACGATACAGGGAAAATCTCTATTTCCACTCATATTAGACATGCAGACAAAATACTGAAATTAATTCAAGAGAACCCCAAAATTACAGCTCAAGGGTTAATGGCTGAACTATCATTATCTGAAAGTAGCATAAGAAAGATTATGGCACGTCTTGTAAAATCAAACATAATTGAAAGAAAAGGTTCTGATAAAGATGGTGAATGGGTTATTATTTAAAGCGCATGACAATTACAGGGTAAATTACAGGGTAAATTACAGGGTAAATTACAGGGTAAATTACAGGGTAAATTACAGGGTAAATTACAGGGTAAGATAGCGAAGGAACGATACTATACATTTCGAAGATGGATATAATCAATAACACATATTATTGTCTTGAACGTTTCAATCGTTTGGTGAAACTCCAAGTGAAAATCCGTTTGGAAAGTTTTACCGGCGAAATAAAAATAAACCATGCAGGAAAGGTACCTGATATGGAGGATTTTAAAACCGCTATTGAACAGACTTTACACTCAGCCAAGTATTCAGACAGCTTTATTGATACCGTAAACCAGATATTCTTCCTTTCATGGGCAAATAGTGATTTGATTGTTGAAGCTAACTTGTCAAATCGCCAAGCATATAATGAATTTTGCAAACTTTCTCCCCAAGTTAGAGAATTGGATAAACTCTCTTTGGATGTTTTTGATTTCATCGGCTCTGCTGTCTTTGAATCGCAGGATAATTTGTTCCATTACAAAGGATTTGAAGTAGCAAAAACTGAATTTCCTGAATATTGCTACAAAGAAGACAAATATATTCTTTGGCCACTCTACCACCTTGTATGCTCACTGATAGAATCCTACCATAAGCAGGAAATGATTGATATTCGGAACCAATTATCCTATCTAGATAAGAGCGAAGTCAACAATTTCATAAAACAGCAACAAGACAGACGTTTAAGAAATATTTGGGAATCTGTCAAAGGTTTTTGCGACCGGAATCTTGTTTTTGAATATTTGGAACCTGAATCAAAGATAGGGAAAGACTATTTGGTATATACCATCCTTTCCAACTTTATGGAGAAAACAAATGTAGATGGCTATATCTGCTACGTGGAATTTGACTATACCAAATATCATAGCCGTTTCCAATGGAGTTTTGAAAAGAACACACCCGAGGATTACAAAGATTTGTTTGCCTTACCGGAATTTAACCGTTTGGTATATCTCTTGTGCAATATATTCTATGTAAAGGAAATTGAGAGGGAAAAACTGACCGACCTTACCCCTATTGAAACCGTTACCAAGCTATTAGAGGATAACCGGAAACAGGAGTTTGTCGATAACTATTTATTAGATGTAACCCTGCTTGGTAAAATCTATACGGAGTTTAATGGTGAACTATGGACAGATATTCCTATCCGTAATTTCCTGAATCTGTTTACAACCTCCATTCATTTTGAAGAAAAGTTCAAAGTCCTGCAAAAGGAACGTTTCCATTACCTGTTAAAAAAGATATGGCTTAATGGCGAACACCGGAACTATTTTACTACTGAGAAAGAATGGATAGAACCCTTCCTGAAGAATTATAATTTGTCTGTTTCAGGTTATTGGAACCAAACCGTCAAAAACGGGAAGCAAGTCAAACATAGAACCTTTATTTCCTCTGTCGATAAGATTCTTCCTTTGACAGAGCTCTCTTAAAGCTTCCCCCACTCACATAAGTTCATAGAAAATCTTTTTCCTCTGATTTCAATTAATTGAAAATCAGATGGATATTCCTGTGTCCATATAACGGGTTCATATAATTCTTCACACTCATCTGTCCCATCTTTGTCAGCACAATTGATTGTGTAAACAGCAAGGACGCTTGCAGGGTATTCACTTTAAATATATGAACGAAATGGATGGAATCATTCTTACGACATCTGAGCAATTGGAACAGGTCGTCATTGAGGCTTTGAAAAAAGCATTGCCGGTGAAAGAAAAAGAACTTGCGGCAGAATCGCCCGATACTTGTTCGTTCGGACAGGCATTAGAGTTCTTTATGGAGCATGGATATGCCTTGAGCAAATCCAGATTGTACAAACTGACAGCCCTGAAACAAATCCCATTCAGGCATTTCGGACGGAAAATCATCTTTTCCCGCAAAGAACTGCTTGCATGGATGGAATCCCTCACCATGCCCAATTCGAGCACATCTGATACCATACTGATACTGGCAAAGAGCGCGAGGAGGAAGGCTGGCAACAACAGAAAGTACTAACAATTAAAAGAAGTATCCCCATGGAAAAGAAATTAACAAAAGAGATGGAAGACAAACTTGCCGATTTTCTCATAGAAGATTATTTCGGAGGTATCCCTTCCAAAGTAGTAAATACAGAAGAGAATGTACAGTCGGCAGACTTGGAAGAACAAGCAGGGAGTGATGTACCGGAAAATCCAACCGCTACTATCCTGACACCCCAGACAAGTATGCCGGGCGGAGAGCTTAATAATCATGTACCGGACAAACCGGCTAAGAGGACCGTATCAACTAAAGACCGTAAAAACAGTTTGGCTGAATATCAGGGAACGTTTTTGGCAGTTCCGAAAATCATAGACCGGAAGAATGTGTTCATAAGCAATCCTACCCGTGAAATGATTGTTGGCGTTGTCCGTCGGTTTGGAGGGGAAAAGACCAGTGTATCGGGATTCCTTGAAAACTTAGTCCTGCATCATTTTGAGATGTACGGCGAGGACTTTGAGGTCTGGGGAAAGTTGTAAAATTAGTATGTATAGTGAGTAAACTCAGTAGGTAGGAACAGGAGTCTATTCATTTTAGCGCAGCAAGGGTATGTTTATGTCATACATATAAACCCCTTGCTTTCCCTAAAGTGAAAGGGAATTGCTCCCGTTGGTCGGCAATTCAAATGGAAGAAACGGATAAGGATAATCACAAAGGCGGACGCCCAAAGATAGGTATCGCACGGCAGAAAAAACGAATCGTCAGCATCCGTTTTTCCGAACCGGAATACTATGCCCTTAAGCATCGCGCCTCCCTTGCCGGACTAACTATTAGTGATTATTCCCGCTCTGCCATTTTGGAAGGAAAAGTAATCGAACCGGTGAAAAAAGAAGAAATGGACATCCTTCGGAAACTGTCGGGCGAAGCCAATAATTTGAACCAATTGACACATCAGGCAAACAAGTACGGATTGTTTTATATGGAGAAAGAAGCAAATAATGTGTTGGAGACCTTATCGGGGATCATAAATAAAATATCGGATGATTGGAAAAATAATAAAAGGAAAAAACTTTAAGGGGTGCATTTCGTATGTGCTTGGAAAAGAAAATGCCAAATTGTTGGATAGTGAAGGTGTGCTTTTAAACAATACAAAATCCATCATCAACAGCTTCTATATGCAAAGCCTGATAAATCCCAAACTGGCGAAAAGTGTCGAACATATTCCGCTTGCTTATTCCAAAGAAGATGCTTCCAAACTGACCGATGAATTTATGGCACAATTGGCAAAAGAATATATGAAAGCGATGCAAATTGAGAATACACAGTATATCATAGTTCGTCATCATGACCGAGAACATCCGCATTGCCATATTGTGTTCAATCGGGTGAATAACGAGGGCAAGACCATTTCGGACAGGAACGATCATTTCAGGAATGAAAAGGTAACGAAAGCATTGAAAGAAAAATACGGTCTGACTTTTGGCGTTGGTAAAGAGAGGGTGAACATCGCTCGTTTGAATGAGCCGGATAAAACCAAGTATGAGATTTACAAAGCCATAAAATCCGCTTTGAAGTCTTCTAAAGACTGGACGCAATTCAAGGATACCATAAATAGAGAAAACATTGAACTGAAATTCAAACACAGAGGACAAACGGATGAAGTTCAGGGGATTTCCTTTTCAAAAGGGGATTATTCTTTCAAGGGTTCGGAGATTGACCGCTCGTTTTCTTATTCCAAACTAAATGTGATTTTGATTGGAAATATGCAGGAACAACAACCGATACTTACCCAAATACAAAATAACGGATGGAATGTCTTGCAGGAAACCGTTGAATCCGGCATCACTGGATTGGCATCGGAATTGGGAAGTCTGCTTGATGTAGCACCTTCAGATTATGATCCCGACCAAGCGGAATATTTACATCAACAGAAGAAGAAAAAGAAAAAAAGTAAACGATTTAAACTTTAATCAATATGGAAGAAATGAATTATGAAGCTATTTTGGGTATGATGTCCGAAATAAACAAGAAACTGGATGCTATTCAAGCAAATAGTAAAACAAAAGAAATTCAGTCGGTTAATCAGAATATAAATCCGGTTGTTTCAAAAGAGGAAATAGAATTCATAGTAAAAAAACAAGCCACTATTGTTGGGAAATATATGGAATATACACACCAAGTGCAGACAGGGCATCACAATAAACTGCTCACTTCAATCAGTGGTGTGAAAAAACAAGTAGAGGCTTTGCCTGCACCGGAAAAGGTTTCTTTAGAGCTATTGATGAAATTGCTTCCTAAACCAAAGAAAATCGCCATTTATGGTTTTGAGTTCTTGCGAACTTCGGTAATCATTTTCGTATTGAGTTTGATTGCCTTCTTTTCAGTGACGCTGAATATCAAACAAATGGATGATTATCGAGCTTTGAAAACAAAATATTATCAGCAAACTGAATATATCTATCAGATGCATCATGCAGAAAAAGGATAAGAATATCAATTAGAGATTATTACATCGTGGATAGCATGCCGGTGGAGGTTTGCCGTTTAAGCCGCAGCAGGCGTAACCGTATCTGTAGGGAAGAGCTGGCAACTTCTCCCGATAAAGGTTATTGTGCTACGCAAAGATGTACTACTACGGATATAAACTTCATGCTATCTGTAATATAGAGGGCGTGTTCTCCTGTTTTGACTTAACCAAAGCTTCCGTACATGGTATTCACTACCTAAAAGACGTCAAGCTTTCTCATCAAAATCGTGTTATATTGGCGGACAAAGGGTATTTGAGCAGAAATTACCAACTGGACTTATTTGAATCTAACCACATCCAAATGGAGGTTCCTATGCGAACCAATCAGCAGACTATAAGAAACAAGACTCCATTTCTCGAAAATCCAGAAAGCGAATCGAAACTTTATTCTCCCAGCTATGCGACCAATTTATAATGCGCAGAAATTATGCCAAATCCTTTGACGGATTTAAAAACAGAATTTTCTCTAAAATAATGGCGCTTACTATGATACAGCTCATTAACAAATTAAATAACAAAAATATTAATAACTTAAAAATGTGTATTGCCTAAATGCACTACGGGTACAATATTAAATTAACAATGCCAAAATTCGAATATAAAGGTAATTCAATTTGAAGAACAATAAAGTATTTAATCAGAAACCGACAAAATCAAAAATATCACATGGAAAAATGTAAAAAAGGAAATAAACACCTATTTTTGCATTGACATATAGACAGAATTAGCGTTTAGCTTAATATTTAGGATGTCCGAAATAGTTAATTTTACGATATTCATCCCGAAATATAAGTTAAATGTTCGCGTAGAGTGCGTAGAGTCCATGATTTGGTTATAGAAAAAACAACAGGAAAATATATATCGACTAGTGGAGTTTTAAAAAAACTATACTCAACAAGTGGTTTGGTGTTACTGCTTGGCATTCGGCTTAATTTAATTCTGCGAATCTTGTCTGTACGAACATCAAGTTGCTGGATGTTACATGCAAATATTTGATAGTACTATATTAACATAAAGATGATGGATAATAAACCGCTAGAAAAAGAAGCTCTTGATTTGATAAAATCTAGAGTTGCTAAATATAATTTTAATTATAGCGAGCCAAACTACGATAAAGATGGTGTAGACTTCTTCATACTAGAAGAATGTGGAAATAATATATTTAAGGCTATAAACTGTCAATCAAAGGGCAGAGATATTTCAATACGTAATTCACAAATCAAAATTAAAAAAAATTATGTTCAGGACGATTTTATACTCTTCCTTTATCTGAAAAATGACAATTTGGATGAAGAGCCTATATATCTTTTCTTAAAAGAAGATATTACTAATTGGAAAGTTAATGATGAGAGTTATTGTTTAAATATTCCAAAAGACTCTATAGAAAGAAAAAAAATTGAAAAATACTATTTTAACAAAAAACGTTCTTGCTTAATAAATGAAATGTTATTAAAAACAGACAGAAATGTTAAAAGTACATTTATAACAAATTATAGTGATTTAAATAACTTGCATATTTTATGGAAAGAAACTGGAAGTATTCCTGACTCGAATTTGACATACAAACTTGTTAATGATTTTGATGATTATGATTATATCTCTTTGAAAAGTTTACTATTTTTATTATGTATAAACATATATAATGAAGAAAAAAATGAATGTTATTATGGAATTGATTGGTCATTTCAATATTTAAAGACCTTCAATGATGTTCAATCACAATGTCAAATTGAAAATATTAATATAATTAAAAGATATTTTTCAAATTCTGCAATTACTTATCATAGAACATTTTTAGAACTTATAAATCATAGTAAAAATAATGAATTGATAGACGGTTTTCGTTTAGTTATTGGAGACAGTGAAGAAGAGATCGAATGCTATTTATTTAGAGATGGGAATTATTCTCTTAAATATAGGATGCAACATACAACAAGCGATTTGGCGTCATGCCTTGATTGATATTCGAATCGACACTATTCTGTAAATCCTGTCGGCACGAATGCCAAATGCCAACCCGCCGAAAGTTTTGTGTAAACGTAATAAGAAAACAGCACGGCAGACAGAAACAAACACAGAATTAGAAAAAGTAAACCATTTTGACAAGTAGACAAAAAAATTAAAGAATGCAGCAGAACGATATCAATACTTTATGTATCACAGAACTTTTAGGAATGAACTTTTACATTCCTAAGTACCAACGTGGCTACCGATGGACAAAGAGCAATGTACTACAACTACTCAACGACATTTGGGAATACCGTCAAGAACCCAACAATAGTAATACTTTCTATTGCTTGCAACCTATAGTAGTACGTAAAGCCCAATGGATAGACATTAACAACAACGCTATTGATGGTTATGAACTTATAGACGGACAACAACGCTTAACAACGTTACACCGCATTATTACTTACCTTACATTGGAATATCTGCAAACCGACCTGAAAGCCGAAAGTTACCCTGAGAACTTGTTTTCTATCTATTACAAAACCCGTTTAGAGTCTAAATCTTTTTTAGAAAACAATGCTTATGATAAAACCAAGCCTGATTTATATTATATGAGTGAGGCTTACCAGTGCATTAAAGAATGGTTTGAAGATGGGAAAAAAGGCATTCCACGTCAGGTAAAAGATGAGGTAATGAAAATTATACTTCCCGGCATCGTTAAAAATGAGAAAGGAGAAAATCAATTGCCCGAATGGAGTGTGCAAGTGATTTGGTATGAAATAAAAGATAGCAACCAAAAAAGCGAGGAACTTTTTACTCGCCTAAATCGTGGTAAAATACCACTAACCAGTGCTGAACTTATCAAAGCAAAATTTGTGAATGCTGACAGTTTTAAGGGTATTGCCGATGACGATAAACTCAAACACAGAACACAATTGGTTCAAATTTGGGATGAAATAGAAAATCAATTGAACAACCCCAAATTTTGGGCATTCATATCTAATGAAAGCATTAAAAAATACAGCAATAAAATTGAGTATTTATTTGATATAGCCACAGGCAAAAAGAACAATGAAACAGACCCTCTATTCAGCTTCATTCATTTTTTCGATACTAGGGAAACAGCAGAAACACTTTGGAAGAAATGGATTAAGATAGAAGAAATTTACCGTTCATTGGTGTATTGGTATTCAAACAAAAACCTGTATCACAAAATTGGTTATCTGATAGTCACAGGGAGTCGAGTTGGTAAATTAGTGGATATAAAGAAAAGTCACACAAAGTCAGCATTTAAAGAAGAGTTAAACAAACTCATAGCTGATACTATTCCTGATAATTGGGAAGAATTGCGCTATAACAATCGAAGCGAATACGAGAAAATTATTAATGTGCTTTTGCTTACCAATATAGAGCTGACCCGAAAAAATCAAAACAACAATGAGTTCTTTCCTTTTGAAGTATATAAGAATATTGCCAAAAGCTTGGAACACATTCATGCTCAAAACATTGAGGACATTGATGTAAACAAGAAAGAACAGTGGCTACAATGGCTCAATGCCCATTCAAGCATCTTATTACACATAGCCACAGATAAGGAAAAAGCAACAGAGGTAATTAAAGAAGCAGAAGAAATTAAGACTCGAATTACTTATGGAGATTTCAAACAACTCAGTGAAAAAATCCTGAATCTTATTCCAACTGATGGTACCAATGAGAATGAGTATCTGCATAGAATCCAGAATATGGCTCTGCTTGGCCTTACAGAAAATATATCGCTAAGCAATTCAGTCTTTGAAGTAAAGCGGAGAAAAATTATGGAAATGGATAAGGAAGGAGCTTTCATCCCGTTAGCTACCAAAAGAGTTTTTCTAAAATATTATGCCAACGAAACCGCGCAGCATTATTCTATTTGGACATCAGATGAACGGGAACAGTATCTGAATGAAATACGAAGTTGTCTTGAATTATATAAATCTGAAATATAGAAGCCGATGCGGAATAGCTATACCGAAATCTTGCAACATAAGGTAGAAATACCTATCATTCAGCGTGATTACGCCCAAGGCAGAACGGATGATAAAACCAATAAAATCAGAAAAGACTTTTTGGACGTCTTGTTTGAATATATACAAAAAAAGCTCATTAAATCATCAATATCGGAATTAGAACTTGATTTTATATACGGGTTCAATGAACAAGAATCCAAAGACAAGTTTTCGTTTATTCCTATAGATGGACAACAACGCTTGACCACACTGTGGCTTTTATATTGGTTTGTAGCTTCTAAAGAAAATGTTTCCGATGAGGAAAGAGCCTTTCTGTTCAATTTTGTGTACGAAACACGGCACAGTACTACTATATTTTGTGAAAATCTGATACGATTTAAACCTGGATTTACCTCTGAGGCTATCACCAATGAGATAAAAAACCAACCGTGGTATTTTGAAACTTGGGATTTTGACCCGAGTATCCAGGCAATGCTAATAGTACTGAGTGATATTGAAGCGAGATACAACCATATGGGCATCACATCTGCTTGGGATTTGATTGGAAGAACAGCTTGTCCATTTTATTTCTACAAACTCGATATGGACAAAATAGGACTTACCGATGATCTATATATAAAAATGAATTCACGTGGTAAGGCATTGACCGAGTTTGAGTATTTCAAAGCAGGTTTCTCTGAAATACTGACTAATCCGAGCGAAAAAGAAAGATTTGAGAAATCGGTTGACCAAGATTGGATAGATGCTATTTGGAACATTGTATTGGAGCCAGGTAACCTTAAAAATGAAGATGACATTGCGTTGATTGTTGACAATTGTTTTTTGAACCTTTTCAACTTTATCACTTCGGTTATTGCATTTAAAAAAGATTGGAGATATAAAGACACTATGGTTTCGGCTGAATTACTCAAAACCATTTATAGCGACACAATGCATCAAAACATTCTGTTTGAAACCTTAGATGCAATCTGCTTACAGCAAACGAATAATTCCGCATTTTGGGGAAATACATTCTATTATGACAAAGACGGTTTTCAATCATCAAAATCAAGGTTATATTTTCAGCACCAGGAAGTTAATTTGTTAAAACGCTGCTTGTTCCATTTTGGTGGACAAAGAGGACTTTCTTTCCCAGAGCAACTTATATTACACGCCTGCTTTACTCAATTCAAAACTCAAAGTATAGACTTTGAAAATCGAATTCGAGTAATCCGAAATTTAGTTGTAAATTCTGAAAACGAATTACGTGAAACAATTTTGAGTTACAGTTTTGAAGAAGTAGAGCAATATATTATACACGGTGACTTGAATGTTTTCGAAAATTTCAAAACAGACCAAATAGAGGAAGAAAAAAAGAAAGAACATTTTTTGAAACAATCAATGACTGAAATAGACTTGTTAAAAAAACTTGAGGACAGTGATATTTTCAGAGGTAATGTTTCTTTAATTCCATTAGATCAAAACTTTGGATTTCGTTCTGAAAAGTTCTTAACACTTTTTGATGAATATGAAATCCTTTCAGACTTTAACAATAGATGTGATTTACTATTAAGTTTCGGTGATTACTCGCAAAATGACGGAGCCTTGACAAACTTAATGTCACCAACCAGCAGAACAGTGATAAGAAATTTCTTTACTACACCCGGTTTTAATAAGGCACAATTTTATAATAAAACTCAAACAGTTATTTTAGATTGTTTGGACTACTTTATTGCCAATCTAACCATCTCAATTGATGATAAAATCAAGGAGAAGCTTGTTTATTATATATCAAATCCAAAGGATTGGAAATACTATTTTATGAAGTATCATTCTTTCAGGAAAGATTGTACAAGAGGATATTATTGGCATAATGGCGATTATGGGATATGGAAAATGAGGGTAAGACAATTCAACGGATACCATTGGGATCCATTTTTGTATGAATTAGCCCATTCTTTACCTCCTGAATATATTTCTTTAGACAATTTTGGTGCAAAGCTTTTATTGTCAATAAACGGAAATAAACTATTAATTTCTACCCTTCCAAATGGTTTCTTATTTGAAAACGGAATGGGTAATGGCACTGATAACTCAGTTCTTGATGAACTGATAAATGATAATGTAATCTGTAATTCAGGAGAGTTATTAATTTCACAAAATAGTGAAGGTGTTGATTTAGAAGATAGAATTGAAAAGATAAACCAAGTGTTAGAAAATATTTTTAGTAAATAAATAATTCAAGTTGCTATTTTATAATCCGCTGTAATAAGCGTCAATCCTTTGGAACTATTGCTAGAACGATACAATCCCATTATCAGAATATTATCATTTTTTTTGATAATCGTTCTACGAATACTGCCTGCCGAATCTTTCAAAAGGCTGTCTCAAAAATCGGAATTTACGCCGAAATAGCATTGTAATTAATTGATAATCAATACTACAATAAGGTGAAAATAGGCTTTTGACACACCCTCAAGCTATTCAGAGTGTTACAGACAAGGCTTGTTTCTCATTCAGATAGGCTAATTTGTATGCATAATTTTGAAATCCCTCAAGTTTTTTGGTGATTCGTGATCCCTTTCTATTCTTGAGGTTTACACGCAAATTGTATGTACATAAAAACAAAAAGGACTTATATTTTACTGTAAATTATTAATTTTTCAAGTGGTAGTTGACGGATTCGAACCGCCACCTTGTAAGAAAAAAATAAAACTTACATATTATAGTTGCTATTCTTCTTTCATTTTCAAAGAATCCTCCAACTTGTATGTGAATTGTATGTTCCTGAAATAAAAAAGCAGTTACAATTTACTCGTAACTGCTTGATTTTCTTTGCTCTCCCTCTTGGACTTGAACCAAGGACCCTCTGATTAACAGTCAGATGCTCTAACCGACTGAGCTAAGGAAGAATGTTTCTCAATTGCATTGCAAAAATAATAGGATATTTTGAAATATGCAATA
>SNRY01000362.1_pt1 | contig 16521 bp, 14 predicted proteins | sample 4693421 | NCBI WGS metagenome assembly SNRY01 (sample SAMN11003215, study PRJNA524138) | termite gut metagenome | isolation source: Bacteroidetes bacterial symbionts from single cell of protist host amplifed... | host: Streblomastix strix ... | reverse complement strand
CTAGGCGGACAAGGGATTCGGTCTATTGCCACAGTCATAGGAAGGGCGGCGTTGAAAGCCGGGTTGTAGATGAAACAAGCGGAAGTACATGGCATGAGCCAGCGAGGGGGAGATGTTCAGTCGAATCTGCGTCTTAGTGACCGCTCTATTGCTTCGGATTTGATACCGTTGGGAAAGTGTGATTTGATTATTTCGTTGGAACCTATGGAAGCTTTGCGTTATCTTCCTTATCTGAGTGCAGACGGTTGGTTGGTTACTAATGAAACCCCGTTTGTGAACATCTCCAACTATCCCGATAAAGATAAGATCATGGAGGAAATCAACAAATTGCCTCATAAAATTGTGCTGGATGTGGATAAAGTGGCTAAAGAAACGGGAAGTACGCGCGTAGCAAACATCGTGTTGTTGGGGGCTACCGTTCCTTTTTTGGGCATTGATTACGAAAGGATACAAAACGGTATCCGCGAAATATTTGAACGTAAAGGTGAATCCGTTGTAGAAACAAACCTCAACGCATTGGCTGCCGGAAAAGAAATAGCGGAAAAGCGTATCTGTTAACCGTTTTCAGCCACAGAGTACATCAATAATTAGAATATGGAAATTGGGTATTGTTAATTTGAAGGTGATGCAACAAGTATGCTGTTTATTCATACCTATACGTTTGTATTTTCGTTTGGAAGAATCAAGCTAAAAATAAATCTATGAACCGAAATATCTTTTTCGCAATTGTTTTCCTCATTCTGATGGTACCTTTTAACCTTACGGCAAATGTAGTTCATGAGGTGGATATCTGTGTTTATGGAGGCACATCTGCAGGCGTAATAGCTGCATATACGGCTAAGCAATCGGGCAAAAGCGTAATCCTGATAGAACCGGGACAAAGGCTTGGCGGATTATCATCGGGTGGGTTGGGACAGACCGATATCGGCAACAAATATGCAATAACCGGATTGGCACGTGATTTTTACCGGCGTATCGGGCAACATTACGGTAAGTTCGAGCAATGGATATTTGAGCCAAAGGTTGCTGAAGCCGTATTTCAGGATTATGTGAAGCAGGGAAAAATCAATGTGATATACCGTTCGCGCTTGTTGTCGGCAAAAAAGGTAAACGGAAGCATTAACGAAATACTGCTTGAAAACACGATATCAGGCAAAACTATTCCTATCATCGTCAGAGCGAAAATGTACATCGACTGCACTTATGAAGGCGATTTGATAGCTCAAGCAGGCGTTCCGTATGCTGTCGGGCGCGAAGACAACAAAGATTACGGCGAGACAATTAACGGAGTGCAGTTGATGAATCGACATCAATTTCCCGACGGTATAGATCCTTATCAGATTCCTGGCAAACCCGAAAGCGGACTGTTATGGGGAATAACCGACTATCCGCTCGAACCGACAGGCACAGGCGACAAAAAGGTACAGGCATATAATTACCGTATTTGCCTCACCTCCGACAAAACGAATATGATACCCATCACTCGTCCCGAAAGTTATGATTCAACGCGGTATGAACTATTAATCAGATTAATAAAGGCACAACCCAATAAAATATCCATCCGGAACTATTTTACATGGAGTGCTATGCCCGGCAACAAAACCGACATCAACAATTCGGGAGGTTTTTCAACCGATATGATAGGCGCCAACTATGCTTATCCCGACGGGAGCTATCCCGAACGAGAGAAAATCATCCGTGAACATGAGGTTTATACCAAAGGACTGCTGTATTTTGTCGGGCACGACTCTCGCATTCCGGCGGCAATGCGGGATGAAATGTTGCAATGGGGATATCCGGCTGACGAATATACCGACAACGGGCACTGGACGCCGCAACTGTACATCCGCGAAGCAAGACGGATGATCGGAGCATACGTGATGACACAAGCTAACTGTCAAGGCAAGGAAATCGTGGAAGACGGCGTCGGCATGGCTGCCTACACGATGGATTCTCATAACTGTCAGCGAATAGTTTTGAATGGACAGGTCAAGAATGAAGGAAATGTTGAAGTAGGCGGTTTTGAGCCTTATCCTGTAGCCTATCGTTCCATTACTCCCAAGCAAAGTGGTTGTCGCAATTTATTAGTGCCTGTTTGCCTGTCTGCCACCCACATTGCTTATGGTTCTATCCGGATGGAACCGGTTTTCATGGTACTTGGACAATCGGCGGCTGTAGCAGCATCAATGGCTATCGACACACGCAAAGACGTACAACAGATTGACTTGAAAAAACTTCAGCAACAGTTGAAAGATCGCCCGTTGGTGGATAACAGCCTTTTTGAAATCCTTGTGGAAAATGATGACAATGAGCATGTAGAGATTACCGGCGACTGGGAAACCTTCGGATGGCCTTGCTACGGGCGGAACATGCTGAGATCGAAAGGTAACGGAAGCGTAAAATACATTCCGGAAATTCCACGAAACGGACAATATGACGTATATCTGTATCTTTCCCCATCGGACGGTTTGGCGAGCGATATTTCCGTAACCGTTTTTGACGGGAAAAATACGATGGCACACATTGTCAAGCCATTTGAAATTATCGTTCAAGGACAGACATCCGGCGAGTGGGTTTCCTTGGGGAAATATCATCTTCCAAAAGGCAAAAAAGGAAATATTACGGTTCACACGAATAATGCTGTCGGCATTGTCCCTGCTGACGCTGTTATTCTGGTACCTTCAAAAAACAATAAAAAATGATGAAAAGAATAATCCCGTACCTGAAAGATTGACGGATGAACAGCAAAAAAGAGTGCTGGGATTAGGTTGTCAGATGTGATACGAATGGGTACCCGACGAACAAGCATTAAACAAAAGAGTTTTATAGCGGAGCGGCTTATGCCGAATGTGGATGGACATCGCCCGGTAAAAAAGATTACAGCCGTTTCCTGAAAGCGCTGGATTATTTCCTGACAGCCTGCAAACAACTAATCATTCGCATGAAAAGCGATTATCAGCCCCTGTTATCTATGTCATCCGTATGATCGTCGCTATATCGTGTACATGAAGCAATACGGTATTTTTAAATTTTAATAGTATGAATAATCTTTTTAAGTATTTAATTGTTTTTTTCTTTGTAGGGATATTTTTTTCCTGTAAAGATGACAAGTACGAGAGGGCTTTTTTGGAGATAACGGAACTGCAGTTGTTCTTTGAACAGGCTGGAGGTGACAAATTTGTCACTGTAAGTACCAACCAGACCTTTGAGGCAACATCTAATCAGACGTGGTGTGTGCCTTCGGTGGTAACGGGCAAAGCAACGGATAACCTCAAGGTGTCTGCGACCAAAAACGATGCATCGGGACAGCGTATTGCCGAAATAACGGTGACTGCCGAAGGACTGACAAGCGTTAAAGTAACGGTAACGCAGTCAGGTTCAGAGGCGGCGATAGTATTGGTACTGCCCGACCGGGTCACCACCGGTAATGATTCACCCAAAACAGGCGCCAAGACCTATCATTTTGCTACCGCATGGGGTAACTACGCAGGCGAGACCAAAGTGATACCTGTCGATAAGACCCTCGCAGGCGAACTGTCGGCAACTGCCATGCAGGCACAAACCTCTTTCCCCGAACAACTCTATTATTTCGGCAGCGCCACGCCGGTAAACTGGGGCGAGCACGGTTTTGGCGCTATATCTCCAACCGGAACGGGTATTTATTCTTCAATTATCAACCTGAAAAATGGCAATTTTCTGTTTACAGAGGTTTCCAGATGGGAAGAGTTACGGACACGTCCTGTAACGGATAGCACTGTAGTCAGCGCAGCAACGGTACATGATATATTGATTTATGTGTGTCAAAATGAAGGTGCTGCCGATTTCCCTGCCGAAGTAGCACCTTATCAGGTTACCATCAACCTGAACACCATGGAAGTAAGCTTCGAACAAGCAAATACCTATCCTGCGACCATCAATTTTGCCGGAGAATGTTTTGGACCTGTACCTGAAGGCATGTGGGATCCTACACAAATTTCTATCCCGCATAAAGGAAATGGTTTGTATGAAGGAACGATTGAAATTGTCCGCGCAGGTGGAATACGAATGATGGCAGGACCGGACTGGAATCACCAATTTCAACCATTAATAAATTGGCCGCTTTTGTCTGATCCGGCTAATAATAGGACATTCATTTATCCGAAACGCGTTGAGGGGGACGCTACAGGATGGTTGGTTTACGCTGCGGATGTAGGATTTTGGGATGTTACCGTTGATCTGAAGCGGTGTACTTTCTCGTTCGTAAAGAAGCAATAGTAAATAAGCATATCATTAAGAAAAATAGTTATGAAGAAGATATTTATTTTAGTAACAATCAGTCTGTTTTTTGGTTATTCTCAGCTTTATGGAGCCACCTATTATATATCCAACGACGGCTCCGATAACAATGATGGCAGCCGCGAACACCCTTTCAAAACGATCAGTAAAGGAGCGGAAGTAGCGCAACCCGGCGACACGATCTATGTCCTGGCGGGCATTTACCGCGAGCGGGTAAGTCCGCCGCGTGGTGGCATAGCTGGGGCGCCCATCGTTTACATGGGAGAGCCGGGTAAACGCGTATATATCAAAGGCTCAGATGTGTATGAAGGGGCGTGGGTAAAGGTGTCCGATGGCATCTTTGCCGCCGACCTCAACCTGATACAGTTTACGGATGATTGCTACGTGGACAACGCCAATCCCTTCAAAGTGAAAATAATTCTTGATGTTCCGGGGGAATATGCAGGTATAACACTTGGACAAGTGTTTGTGAAAAGTATCCCTTACAAACAAACGAACACTAAATCAAAAATGAACTCGACAGCGGGCAGTTGGTGGTACGAGAACGGAACCAACAAGGTATATGTACATTTCAGACCGCAACATTCGCCGCAAAACACGGTAGAATTTACCACCCGCCGACGTGTTTTCGCCCCGCATGGTACGCAATTGGGCTTAGGCTACATCCATGTGGAGAACTTTATTATTGAGCACTGTGGCAACCAATTTCCCAAATGGACAAGAGAAACCATGCAGGCAGGTGCCTTGGGGCTGCAAAGCGGTCACCACTGGGTAGTGCGAAACAATGTGGTACGCTATGCCGCCAATGCGGGTGTCGATTGCGGCTTCCTTTGGAATACCAACGAACGGGAAGGACCACCTGCCGGCTGGGAGTGGCTCAATCAGGTGAGAAACAACCTCATCGAAAACAACTACTTTGTTGACAACGGATGCGTGGGCATTTGCGGAGGTGGCACCGAGGTAATTTGCCGCCGAAATGTAGTGATGTGGAACAACACTCAAGGTTTTCCAATGGAGAACGCCGAGCAGGGCGGTATTAAATTTCACGGCTGCCAAAATGGTCTCATTACCGAAAACTATGTAGCGGACAATTTTGCCTTTGGGATTTGGTTAGACAACCAGTACCCGCACACCCGCGTAACCCGCAACATCTTTGTGGGCAATACCAATCGCGGCGTTTCCATTGAGATGGGTGAGTATGGTTATGGCGAGGGCGCGCTGATAGACCACAACGTGATTATGGACAATCATCCTGACATGCAGCTTGATATTATGGATGCTTCCGGCTGTTTGGTAGTCAACAATCTGATAGCAGGCGACAAGCGGGGCGCTTTAGTAACTCAGATGTACGGAGGAGACACTCGGAGAAGCGACAACAACGCCTTCTACAACAATATTTTCTGCAACCACACCGAAGCCAACATCAGTGCTCCTTACCCTATTGCAAGGGCGGGCGAACAGCGTTTTCTCGGCAATCTGTACGATGCTACAACACGGAAGATGCACATCAATAATTATACCGATCAATGGCAGACAAGCCCGTTAAGCGATTCTCAACTTTACTCCCGTGTGGCGAGTGATGCGGGAACAAGTGTTACAGCATTGACTACAGCCGGTGCGCTATCAACCAAATTAGTGAAGTTGAATGTAGAGGAATGGCAGTCATTCTGGGCTATGCACACGAATACAGAACACTACGACAGCGATGCGCAAGTGATGGCTGGTCTCACAGCCGAATATATGCCGGAAACACAATTCGTAAAGCTATACCTTCCGGCAACGGTGACAAAACGCCTCAACAGCCGATGGGACACCGACTACAAAAACAGTTACGGGCTGACTGAAACCGAAAGTTATCCGGGTCCGTTCGACGGTTTGCAAGCCGGAAACAATGTGTTTCGGTTCTTCACCGAACCCTTGCCAATCTTGGAACGAAGCAAACTGCCCGGACCGGAGGAAGTGGAAGAACCCGACATGCCTTATGGGGAATATCCGGACCCGCCTACCCCTCCCATAGGCGTCGAAGTAACTCCCATCCGTATATACCCGAATCCGGTTCACGACATCCTGACCATTGAACATGCAGGGAATTGGCGTCTTTCCGTTTATTCCGCTGCCGGACAAAAAAAACACGAAAAAAATCAGTTGCAAAATACGGAGAGTTTCTCCGTTGTCGACTGGCCTCAAGGATTTTACTTTATCAGCCTGCAATCCCCGGAAAGTAGTGATGCCGGTGAAATAATGATAAGAATAATGAAAGAATGAACGATAACGTTCTCCCCGACCGTCTGATACCCGTCAGTGACGGCAAGCAAACAATCATGGAGAAAATTGTGAATTACAAAAACGAAATATCAAAATGAAGAACCTCAAACTTGTTGCGCTTAGCGTTTTATTCGGTCTGAGCAGTTTCTGTTACGCTCAAGACAACGATGAAGTCAGAATGGGCACTAAAAAACAGGTATCGGATGATATACCGGTTGCTCCCGCTGAATACCGCCGTCCGGAAGGTTATAGCCCCGTTGAGCACCGGTACAAATACAATCTGACCGATTTGAAGGATACCTATTCCGAAACGATAATGGAAAAAGCCCAAAAGGAGTTTAACCGCGTAGTGAGTGTGAACGGTGCCGGTAAATGGAAGCCCAGCAGCGCCTCGCTTGACAGTCATCAATGCCCCGAATGGTATCAGGACATCAAATTCGGCATGTTCGTTGACTGGGGTCCCTGGGCTATCGGCGGATGGGCTGTGAAAAGAGGGCTCAAAGAGCCTATGTATCCCGACTGGTACGAGCATCGCCTTGACAACGACGCTAATTGTGAAAAATACCACGACAAAAACTGGGGAACCGACTTCGAACGCGACGATTTGCTGCCTTTCTTTCAAGGCAAGCGCTATGAACCCGAAAAACTGATAGATATAGCCGTAGAGTCTGGAATGAAGTACGTTATCCCGTTCAGCAAACATTGTACGGGGTACTGTCTGTGGCCCTCTTCATACACCTTCCGCGATGCAGGCGATATGGCGGGGAACGATTTTATACGTCCGCTTGCCGACAATGCCCGCGCTAAAGGGTTGAAATTCGGGTTCTACCTGTGTCTTATGGAATGGGAATATCCCATCATCGACCATGACGGCACGTTGATTAACCAATACTTTCCCGACAAATACGCTTCCTACACCCCCAAGCTGGAGACATGGTGTATGGGAAAGATACCTGTGCGCGACTACTTGCGCGATTATCTGATTCCCTTGTCGGTAGAGCATATTGACTTGTACGACCCCGATATTCTGTGGTACGATTCGGAATGGGAGGCTTCGCTCAATGTGCAGGGTAGCTACGACATCGCAGCCTATTTCTACAACCATGCCGAAGGCAGGAAAGAAGTGGCTGTCAACGACCGCTACGGATTTCAAAATGGTAAATCGCTACGCGGATACCGCGGTGATTTCTACACCAGCGAATACGGACTGTTCATGCCCGAAGATCGCAAAGAAGGCTACATCTGGGAAGAAAACCGCGGCATCAGCCAGTCGTTCGGCTTCAACTGGCAGGATACCGAAGAAAACGTAATCACTTCCAAAGAATTTGTCCATACTTTTGTTGATGTGATTTCGCGTGGCGGAAATTTCCTCTTACTTGTTAATTTAGACGGGCAAGGCGCACTGCCCAAAGTGCAGGAACGCCGACTCAAAGACGTCGGCAAATGGCTCAAAGTAAACGGCGAAGGTATCTATGCTACAAGAGCTTATTCCACAACAAAGGAAAATAATATTTGCTACACCCGCAGCAAGGACGAGAAAACGGTTTATGCTATCTCGCTCGAGTGGCCCGGCAAAGAGTTGTCGCTGAAATCAGTGCAACCCGCAGCAGGCTCAAAGGTCTATATGCTTGGCTATAATGAACCGCTGAAATGGATTTCCAAAGACGGAGTAACTGCAATTACCCTGCCTGCCAAGTTGCAAAAAGAAGCTAACCGTCCGTGCGAACATGCATACACATTTAAAATTCAAAAATAATGGAAAAAGTAAAATACAATTACGGGTATATCTGGTTGCTGACCATAGCGGCATCCATGGGCGGGTTCCTGTTCGGCTACGATTGGGTAGTGGTAGGCGGCGCCAAATCATTCTACGAGCCGTTTTTCGGCATAGAGAACAGTCCTCTCCAACAGGGATGGGGCACCAGTTCCGCACTGATTGGCTGCATGATCGGCGCACTTTTCTGTTTCCTCACCACCGAACGTTGGGGACGAAAATGGCTGATAGCCGCTTCGGGAATCATATTTATCATATCGGCATTCGGCACAGCCTTATCCGATACGTTTTACTGGTACAATGTATTCCGTATCGTCGGCGGCTTCTCTATCGGAATCACCTTAAACCTTTCGCCGGTGTATATTTCGGAAATGGTGCCTCCGCATCAGCGGGGAAAATTCGTTTCCATCAATCAACTGCTGATCAATGTCGGCATCCTGACTTCGCAGTCTATCAACTGGTCTATAGCTGCTGCTCACGATACGGGGATAGGTCCTGATTCGGTAGCATTTATCAACGAATGGAACGTGCAAACAGGCTGGAGATGGATGTTTGGCGCTGTAGCCGTTCCCTCTCTGATCTTTTTCATTTTGATGATTATTGTCCCTGAAAGCGTGCGATGGTTAGTAAAAAACAAGCAATACGACAAGGCGGAGAAGGTATTGGCAAAAATTGGTGGCGGCGGATATGCAAAAACTGAAATGGAAGAGATTAAAAAAACAGTAGCAAAGGATGACTCACGCATGAACTTCGGCAGTTTACTCGAACCGAAAATGATGAAAATACTGCTTCTGGCGTTTTTCATTGCCTTGCTTCAACAATGGAGCGGCATGAATGTCACTTTCTACTACGCTGCGGATATTTTCCGTCAAGCAGGTTACGACATCAGCGGAATGATGCTGAATATTGCGGTTATAGGACTGATTACTGTTATCTTTTCCGGTGTGGCTGTTTTGGTTGTGGACAAATTAGGACGCAAAAAACTGATGCTTTTCGGCACTTTGTCCATGAGTTTGATCTACGGCGTGATAGGGTTTTTGTTTTTAAAAGAAATAAAAGGTATCATGATTGTAGCATTTACATTGTTGAATGTAGCGGTTTATTCTCTTACGCTTGCTCCGGTCATGTGGGTAATATTGTCGGAGATTTTTCCAAACCGCATTCGTGGAGCTGCCATGTCAATCACCGCTTTTGTGATATGGATCGGTAATTTCTCGCTCACGTTCAGCTTTCCCACCATCAGAGAAAACCTCGGATGGGCGAATAATTTCTGGCTCTATGGCGTGATTTGCCTTGCAGGTTTCGTTATTTTGTATTTTATATTACCCGAAACCAAAAACAAAACGCTCGAACAAATTGAAAAAGAATTAGTAGGTTAGTCATTTAAATTGGTAACACAAAAATATGAATTCGTGCGAAAGAGTTTTAGCCGGTATAGCGCACAAAATGCTCGACAACAACAATTAGCCCAACCAAATCATGAATAAAATAGTTTTTTTAAGTGCTTTTTTATTCTCGTTAAGCGCTCTTACCTATTCTCAAGACGCTGATAATCATCAGAATGAGCCGAAGGACGGGAAATCGGTGAAACTCGTTTCGTTCAATATCTGTGTCAATCCTTTTAGTGATGAAAGAATATGGTCAAACAGGAAGAAGCTCATCAGTTCCATGGTTAGAACCTGCGATTGGGACATTATCGGAACGCAGGAAGGTAGCGTAGAAATGATGAATGACTTGTGTGTGCTGAGCGGCGGATATCAATGGTTGGGAAGAGCCGCCTACGAAGGCGACAATGCCGTTTGCATGGCTGTCATGTACAAGTCGTCCCGTTTTGATGTGCTGGAATCGGGTGATTTCTGGTATTCGGAAACTCCGGATATACCGGGCAGTATGGCTTGGGATGCTCCTTATATTGCTAAATGTACATGGGTTAAGTTCCGTGACAAAAGTCGGAAAAAAGTGTTTTATTTCTTTAATTCCCATTATTCCGCCAGTACTAAGGTCAGTGCCGCTTATGCCCGCTCACGGTCGTCGTTACTGATGATGGATAAAATAAAAGAGATAGCAGGCAACGACAGTAAAGTTTTTGCAGCAGGCGATTATAATTCTGTTCCCGGTTCGGCGGCGATCAACAATATTCTGGCAAGAGGTTTTCTGAAAGATTCCCGTACCCTGTCCGAACAGCTTCCTTCCGGTCCGGATAACACATTTAACGGCTGGCAGACTCCCAATAATGCCAAATATGACTGGATATTTGTTTCAGCAGGGATAAGAGTTCTTTCATATAACGTGCTGAATAACCGACCCAATGGACAATTTCCCTCTGACCACGACCCTGTAGTGATTGATGTAGAATTTTAATCCGATATATATTTTAAAAATGAAAAAATTAGTATCTCGAAAAAAGTTTTTTGTTATTGGAGTTTTGGCAGGTTTGCTGTGTTATTGTGCTGTGTTTGCCCAGAAGCCGGAATTGAAATTCCATGAAGACGGCACATTTAAGATACTTCAGTTATCCGATCTTCATGTCCAACATTTGAACGGGAAGTCTGAGAAAGCCATCAACAACATCAATGTCCTGTTAGAATACGAAAAACCGGATTTTGTCATTATTACCGGCGATCTGATTACGCTTGCTCCCGGCGAAGCCGGTTTGCAACGAATATTTGAGCCAATCATCCGTCGCCGGATTCCCTTTGCGGTTACGTGGGGAAATCATGACAATCTTGATTGCGGTTGGGGAGATAAAGCCCCCAATAATAATTGCGACATGAGTCGGCACGAAATGCAGGATTACGTAGAGAGACAATCTTATAACGTTGGGTTTCGCGTGGATGGACTGAATGGCGAAAGTGTATTTAATATCCCCATTCAAAGCAGTACCGGCAACAAGGATGCTTTTGTACTCTGGGTAATGGATTCGGGCAGCCAATCCACTCTTGCAGAAGTGAAGGGCTCCGGATGGATCACGTCCGAACAAATTGAATGGTACAACCGTGAGAGTAAAGCGTTTACCAACGCAAATGGAGGTACGCCCGTTCCCGCATTGGCTTTCTATCATATTCCGGTGCCCGAATACGCGGATGCTATCCGTTCCGTAACCGCTCAGTGGACGGGCTACAAATTAGAAGGCATCTCCTGTTCGGCGATGAATACGGGATTTTTTGCTGCTACCAGAATCAACGGCGATGTGATGGGACATTTTTGCGGACATGACCACGACAATGATTTTGTGATTATGTGGCAGGGCATTATGTTGGGATACTGCCGCTTCTCAGGGGGGAATACCACCTATACTCATTTGGATTATACCGGCGGTCGTGTCTTCATTTTACAGGAAGGCGTCCGCAAATTTGAAACGTATGTGCGCCTGCGAAATGGAGACTGTATTCAACGGGTATCTTATCCCCAATTACTAAAAAAAATAGAGGACTAAATCTATATGCTTGGCTACAATGAACCGCTGAAATGGACTTCCAAAGACGGAGTAACGACAATTACCCTGCCTGTAAAATTGCAAAAAGAAATCAACCGTCCATGTGAACATGCTTATACATTTCAAATAGAAAAAAAGTAAGAAAATAATGACCAATAAAGTAATCAAAGGATATTGCTTGACGGGAACCAAGCGTTTCCATCCGGGCGAAGCGGAAGCCGTTACAGAAAATTCCGCCATCATTGAAATGACAGTGCCGGAACCGGAGGAAGGCGAGATACTGGCGGAAACGCTTTATACCGCCATCTGCGGTTCGGATGTGAGCGCTACGCTCAGTAAGTCGAATTTCGACTGGATTCAGCGTCCGCGTGTGATAGGGCATGAAACCTGTGCCAGAGTGCTGAAATTAGGACCCGGCTACAAGGGTACGTTGAAAGTGGGCGATTTGTTCGTTCCCGTAGCCCAGTTAGGATGCCGGAAGGAAGACTGTCCGGGTTGTCGTGGCGGCAAGTGGAATCTGTGTCCCGACAAAACCATTCTTGGTTATCACCGCGACGGCGCTTTCGGACAGCAGATGACGCTGGAAGCCGACCGCGTTGTGCCTCTGATAGACGGTTTAGACCCTGTGTTTGGCGCTATCGTCGAACCTGTATCGGTAGCAGTCAATGCCATTTACAGCAAGTGCGACATCAAGCCGGGTATGGACGTACTCGTTACCGGTTGCGGCATCATGGGGCTGATTTCTGCCGAGTTAGCAAGAGCTGCCGGAGCAAGAGTAGCCATCACAGGTGTTGAGCAAGACCGCAATGTCCGCCTGAAAGCTGCTCGCGAAAGAGGCATTACCACCATGATCGTGTCGCCTGAAAACCCGCTCTTGAAGCAATTGGAACAAGGCGTGAAGGATGCTGACGGCAGGCTGTTCGGAACAAAAGGCAAAGTGGATCTGGTAATTGAATGTTCGGGGATTGCTCTCGTTTTGGCAGAAGCCATTTACGCCGTGAAACCGGAGCACGATGTCTGCACCATTGCCACTTACCCCGACAAAGTCTTGTTAGACAGCACCTACATTACCCGCCAATCCCTGAACATCAAAGGCGTGATGGGTTCGTACAAGGACAACTTCTTAGTTGCCCAAAAATTGTTGCTCCAAAACGTATTTCCTGCGAAACATTATATCAACCTGTACGATTTTGCCAATATCAATCAGGCTTTTGCCGATTCGATAAAAGCACAAACCACAAAGGCAGTAATTAAAATGAATTAAGAATGGCAAAAATCTTAATCACCGGTGGAACGGGCTGTATCGGATCGGTCACCATTTACAAATTGTTGCAGTTTCCGGATGTTGAGAAGATTGTCGTTGCCACGCGATCGGGGAATGTAGCACCCTTAAAGTTGTGGCAAGGCGAGCATCTGGATAAACGAATCGAAATGGTCACGATGGACGTATCCGATTACGATGCGGTACGTACCTTGACACCAAAAATCAATCCCAGCCACATCATCCATCTGGGCGGATTGCAAAGTCCCGACTGTTCTGCTCAGCATCTGAAAGGCATGGAGATTAATGTCGGGGGAACAATGACGCTGCTGGACGTGGCGGAAAAGCTTCCCCGTCTGCAGCGCTTTGTCTTTGCCAGTTCCGGCGCTGTGTACGGCAAACGCATCCAATATCCGGAAGCGACCATCAGCGAGGATGTGCGCCTGACGCCTCCCAACCACTACGGTATCTGGAAACTCGCAGGCGAACACTTGGCGCGTTTTTTCCACGACAATACCGCTATTCCGACTGTCTGCCTCCGCCTGAACACCACCTACGGGCTTGGACGCGACAAGGGAATGACGTCTGCTCCGACCTCCGCCATGAAAGCAATCGCCCTCGGAGCTGTCAAAAATGAAGTCATTCCATTCGCCATGCCTTATCAGGGATTAGAAAATTACCATTTTGTGGAAGACGTAGGCGCACATTTCGCCGCCTGCACCTTGCAGCCTTTTGCCGGATACGGAACATTCAACATCAAGGGAAAAACCATTGAAGTGAAACAGTTTCTGGACATCGTCCGGCAGCAGGCAGGAGAAATGGGCTTGGGAAAATACGCAGCCGGCATATCCATTGCGGACGATGCGAAGCCGAACATGTTCAGCTACGACCTCAGCCACGAGCAGATAGACAGGACATTCAAATCATTGCCGGTGACGGATATTGGCGAAGGAGTGAGAAAATCCCTGCTTGCTTTCCGTTCGATAGAGAAAGTGAAATAAATGCTTAATGCAATAAATACGCGAAGGGCAAATGTTTTTTCAGTGATAGAATCAAAAATTTTCAATCAAAAACATGATTAAAGTAGGGTTTCTTGGAGCGGGCGACATCGCCAATCTTCACGCGGAAGCAATCAACAGCCTGCCCGGCGTGGAACTGAAAGGTCTTTGGAACAGGACAGCGTCCAAAGGCGAAGTAAAGGCAGCCCAATACGGTTGCAAAACGTACCGGACGGAAGACGAGTTAGTAAACGACCCGGAGATAGACGCCGTTTTTATACTGACCAATGTGGAAACCCATTTTCAGTATATCGAAAAGGCGGCGAAGGCAGGGAAGCATATCCTGATTGAAAAACCGGTAGCCGACACTCTTGACGAGTTGATACGTGTGAAGCAGATTGTAGATGCGGCAGGCGTGAAATGTATGCCTGTCCATAATTACATCTACGAACCGGAGGTGAAGAGGTTGTACGACATGGTACGGAATGGTTCGTTGGGCGTCCTCACGCAATTTTACATGATGTACAATATCTTCCATGCCGAAGACAACCGTGCACGTTATCCGGGCGTAATACATCAGATTCTCACCCATCACGCTTATACGATGCTTTACCTCATGGGAAAGCCTCAATCGGTGTCGTGCATGAAAAACACGCTGGATTTTACTTATGCCAAACAAGAAAACCTCGCCATGGCAATTATGAAAATGGAAAACAACGCATTGAGCCATCTTTGCGCCGGTTTTACCGGCGACGACCATGCAGGCGAACCGTGGACATGCTTCATCAAAGTGATGGGAACAAAGGGAAGCGCTAAATACAGTTATCGTGACTGGGTAATCAACGAACCCAACGGACCACATTCGCAGACCTATTATTGCTATCCCGAATCCATCAAAAACACGGCGACATATTTCGTCGAAAATGTGTTGGGTAAAGGCGAAGCACCTCTTTCGACGCTCGAAGACGCGATTACCGTCCAAAAGATTATTGACGCCTGTGAGGAATCGGCTGTAAACGGAAGACATTTGTCAATTGAGAATTAATCATTAATCAAAAAAAGAGAGTATGTTATTCACTAAATGTATTCATCCCCAAATTTTAGGAACTTTGGGAAAGTTAGGACACGGTTCATGGGTCCTCCTTTCTGACGGCGGCTATCCTCACATTACCGCCAGCAATCCGGCAGCGGAAAAAGTATATCTCAACCTGACTCCCGGCTTGCTGACCGTTACGCAGGTTCTGGAAGTGCTGAAAGAAACCGTTCCCATCGAAGCGGCAGCCGTAATGACGCCTCCCGACGGCGCCATGCAACCGGTTTTTGAAGAATATAAGCGTGTCATACCCGATGTCTCGTTCGATTATATTCAGCAGTTCGCTTTTTACGACCGCACCAAAGAAAGCAATATCGGACTGGTGATTGCTACCGGTGATGTCCGTAACTATGCCAATCTGTTGATAAAAGTAGGGTTTGTTAAACATCCGGAAGGACGCGGGAATTACTGAAAAATATCGCTAATATTTGAAAATCAAGGAAGTTTTACTCGGAAGATTTTAAAGAGCGGGTATTAACTGCGTATTACAACCGTAATGAATCCGTATTGATGATCGCCCGGCAGTTTCAGGTAAGCAGAGATACAGTCAGTAGTTGGGTTTATCCCAACAGTTGACAGCACCTACGAAGTGGCAGCGATTTTAGAACTTATACCAAATTGCTATCCAGATAGTATCGTCTAAATTTGTTTTAACACAGAAACTCAGAGGCACAGAGTTTGTGGATTCTCCGTGTCTCTGTGCCTCTGTGTTTATAAAAACGTATATTAAATGTACTATTTGATGGCGGGTTGGTATTACCAAAAATAAATGTAAAACAGGATGCAAACAGCTACCACTCCTGCGGATGTAATCACATCCCAATAGCTCCAACCGGCTCTTGTCTCTGCTTTTTGGGCGGTTGACCGAGAGAAATAAGTGATTCCTTGAAGTTTTTCATCACTTGCTTTGGCAGTGAAAAAGCTGATAACAACCATCAGCAACATGGTGAATACAAAGAGGAATATACAGAATATCAACCAGTTTACATCCAAGAACCATTGCATGCTTTCCGGCTTGAGAACCATCATCACCAAACGGAACATCCCGATGAAGAAACCGGCAAGCAACCCCCATTCTCCGGCTTTCGGAGTGATGTGTTTGCTGAATACTCCCATGACGAATACGGCGGCAATAGCCGGAGCTATCAACGATTGTACTTCCTGAAGATATTCGTAAAGTACATTTCCCAACCCTCTCATGATAGGAATCCATACTAATCCCAATATAACTACGGCAATAGTTGCCATGCGCCCAATCCAAACTAATTTGGCTTCATCGGCATTGGGTTTGTATTGTTTATAGAAGTCAATAGTAAACAATGTAGCCGAAGAATTAAAATGAGCGGCTAATGACGTAACCAATGCGGCAATAAATCCGACGGTCACAAAACCTTTTACACCCACCGGCAAGAGGTTAAG
>SNRY01000361.1_pt1 | contig 16606 bp, 6 predicted proteins | sample 4693421 | NCBI WGS metagenome assembly SNRY01 (sample SAMN11003215, study PRJNA524138) | termite gut metagenome | isolation source: Bacteroidetes bacterial symbionts from single cell of protist host amplifed... | host: Streblomastix strix ... | reverse complement strand
TTCTGTTCCTCCTCCGAACTCATCAATAAGGATAAGGCTGTGCTCGTTGCAATATTTCATCATCACTTTCATGTTGGTCAGGTGAGAGGAGTAAGTGCTTAAATCGTCTTCAATAGACTGTTCGTCGGCGATGTCAATGAAAAGTCCGGTAAATATGCCTGCATGAAAGTGATGATGAAATATTGCAACGAGCACAGCCTTATCCTTATTGATGGTTCGGATGGTACTTTCTATCCTTGCATGGGATTCCTGCAAAAGATGCTCGGCTTCCTCCTTGGCTTGGCGGATGATTTCCTTACGGGACTTGCCAAGCTCTTCCATTTCTACTTCGTAACGAGCAATTGTTTCTTCCAAATGCTTCTCATGTTGGCGGATAGTTTGGCGTTTGTTTTCCCAGTAACGTTTATCTCGTACGATGTCCAGCAGATACTTGTCGGCGTTGATGTATTCACTTCCCACTATGGCTGAGGCATCTGCAATAATTTCTTCCGGAAGACCTATCTTTCTTGCTATCTCTACGGCAAAGGAGCTGCCCGGGTTTCCTATTTGTAATTGAAATAAGGCTTGCATCAGATGCCGGTCATAGAGCATTGCTCCGTTGATAATGCCTTCGTGATTTTCGGCAAAGTGTTTCAGGTTTTGATAATGAGTGGTGATGATGCCAAAAGTACATTTCGTGTTAAAATGCTTGAGTATTGCTTCGGCAATGGCTCCACCTATTTGTGGTTCTGTTCCTCCTCCGAACTCATCAATAAGGATAAGGCTGTGCTCGTTGCAATATTTCATCATCACTTTCATGTTGGTCAGGTGAGAGGAGTAAGTGCTTAAATCGTCTTCAATAGACTGTTCGTCGGCGATGTCAATGAAAAGTCCGGTAAATATGCCTGCATGAAAGTGATGATGAAATATTGCAACGAGCACAGCCTTATCCTTATTGATGGTTCGGATGGTACTTTCTATCCTTGCATGGGATTCCTGCAAAAGATGCTCGGCTTCCTCCTTGGCTTGGCGGATGATTTCCTTACGGGACTTGCCAAGCTCTTCCATTTCTACTTCGTAACGAGCAATTGTTTCTTCCAAATGCTTCTCATGTTGGCGGATAGTTTGGCGTTTGTTTTCCCAGTAACGTTTATCTCGTACGATGTCCAGCAGATACTTGTCGGCGTTGATGTATTCACTTCCCACTATGGCTGAGGCATCTGCAATAATTTCTTCCGGAAGACCTATCTTTCTTGCTATCTCTACGGCAAAGGAGCTGCCCGGGTTTCCTATTTGTAATTGAAATAAGGCTTGCATCAGATGCCGGTCATAGAGCATTGCTCCGTTGATAATGCCTTCGTGATTTTCGGCAAAGTGTTTCAGGTTTTGATAATGAGTGGTGATGATGCCAAAAGTACATTTCGTGTTAAAATGCTTGAGTATTGCTTCGGCAATGGCTCCACCTATTTGTGGTTCTGTTCCTCCTCCGAACTCATCAATAAGGATAAGGCTGTGCTCGTTGCAATATTTCATCATCACTTTCATGTTGGTCAGGTGAGAGGAGTAAGTGCTTAAATCGTCTTCAATAGACTGTTCGTCGCCGATGTCAATGAAAAGTCCGGTAAATATGCCTGCATGACTGCCTTCGTGAACAGGGATAGGCATACCGCACTGTAACATATATTGCAACAGCCCTACGGTTTTGAGGCAAACGGATTTCCCTCCGGCATTGGGACCGGAAATAATTAAGATACGTTGCTTCTCGTTTAATTCAATATCCAAAGGAACGGCTTTCTTGTTTTGTTTAGCAAGAGAAAGTTGCAATAAAGGGTGTACTGCTGTTCCCCAGTCAAGTATCCGATCTCTTTCCAAGCAGGGTTTAATGGCGTTGAATTGCAAGGTAATGTAACTTTTGGCGCGAATGAAATCTATCTCAGCTAAAAATTCATACGATTGTAAAACATCGGGAATAAGCGGACGTACTACGCCGCTAAATTCCGTCAATATACGTATGATTTCACGCCGTTCTTCTCCCTCCAATTCTCTGACCCGGTTATTGGCTTCTACTACTTCGGCCGGTTCAATAAAAGCAGTCTTTCCACTGGCGGATTCATCATGTACGATGCCTTTAATTTTGCGTTTCAGACCTGCAGCTACGGGAATAACCAAACGTCCGTCGCGCATGGAAGGGGTGGCATCTTTTTCCACATACCCCTCTGACTGGGCATTGCGTAGGATATTAGTTAAAATTCGAGAGATAGTTTCTATTGTGTGATTCAGGTTTTGGCGGATATGGGCTAATTCGGGAAATGCTTTGTCTTTTATTTTGCCGTATTTATCAAGGATAGCATCAATTCTGGTGAGCAGTTGAGGGAAGACAACGATGTTCCCCGCTAAATGTGTTAAATTGGGGTATAGAGTGTCGGATGCTTCTTCTCCGGTCACATTAAAAAAACGCACAATGTCTCGAATGGTCTCCAAAGAACGACGGAAGTTGAACAATTCTTGTTCGTCTAAGTACATGCCTTCTACCCGTATCCGTTTTAAGGAAGGGCGAACGTCAAAAAAGAATTGGTCGGGGAAATTGTTTTCTTCTTGAATGATACGAACAAATTCCGTTACTAAGTTTAGGCGTGTTTCTACTTCTTCAAATTGGTCGGAGAAGCTCATAGTTTCTACTCGTTCTTCTCCCAATGTACTTAGACATTTGTTTTTTAGGAGTTGCCGGATTTGGTCGAAACCTATTTTATACTCAAAGTTTTGAGGATAAATCATGCTGATAGTGGTAATTCTTACTTAGTATCCATCCTAAAAATCATTTACCCTTTTCATCTGGCGTTATTGTTCCCGGATTAGTTCCATGCCTTTCAGAATAGCTGCTTCATTCATCGGAAGCAGGTGATGATGACGTTCGGGCAATGTTTTCTTCAATCCTTTCAGTACGCTTTCTATCTTTACAACGGGACGAAGTTTCAAAAGTCCCCCCAACACGATCATATTAAATGCTTTAGCGTTGTTCATTTCGTTGGCGGCGTCCATTGCATCAATACGATAGCCCTTTATGTCTTCACGGGTTGGCGGATTGATAATTCCATATCCGTCATAAATAAGAACACCTCCCGGCTGTACGCGTCCTTCAAACTTTTCCAACATGAGAAGCATTTGGAAGAAACAATTGCTCGTTACGAAGCAGAAATGGAAGAGCTTGGCAAGTCCCGTAAGGAAATCATCCGCCAAGCCAAGGAGGAAGCCGAGCATCTTTTGCAGGAATCCAATGCAAGGATAGAAAGTACCATCCGAACCATCAAAGAAACACAAGCCGAAAAAGAAAAAACACGTTTAGCGCGCAAGGAGCTTACTGATTTTCGACATTCCATAGAAGACTTGACCTTGAAAGAGCAAGAAGGCAAAATCACTCAAAAGATGGACAAGCTGCGCCAAAAACAAGAACACCGAAAAGAAAAGAAACTTCCCCCTTCCCTCTCCCTAAAAACAAGACCTACACCTGTTATCGAAGGAAATATGGTAAGAATAAAAGGGCAAACATCGTCAGGCAAAGTGATAGAAATTGCAGGGAAAAACGCAATCGTAATATTTGGAAATATAAAAACTACTGTAAAGTTGGAACGTTTGGAACATATTCACCCCAGCACTATCTCTCCCAATGAAATCCCTGCGAAAAGCGCTTTTGTGAGTACCCACACTCAAAACCAAATGTATGAAAAGAAACTTGAATTCAAACAAGACATTGACGTGCGCGGCATGCGTGGAGAAGAAGCTTTGCAAGCAATAACCTACTTCATAGATGATGCTATATTAGTAGGCATAGACCGTGTACGGATTTTGCACGGAACAGGAACCGGTATTTTGCGTACCCTTATTCATCAGTATCTGCAAACCGTTTCCGGTATAAAACATTTCGAAAATGAACACGTTCAATTGGGTGGAGCAGGAGTTACGGTGGTTGATTTTTTTTAACGCAGTCTATATTACTGTTTAGATAATTTATACCTTTGTACAAAAATTTTCCGGATAGAATGTAACAACGATTACAAGAACATGACTAACGCCGCACCGTTTGTAGTAGTTTCGGGTACTAACTCAAGATACCTTGCAGAAAGAATCTGCACTCATTTAGAATGTCCCTTAGGCAATATGAATATCACTCATTTCGCCGACGGTGAATTTGTTGTTTCTTATGAAGAGTCCATTCGTGGTTCTCATGTATTCCTTGTTCAATCTACTTTTCCCCCTTCCGATAACCTTATGGAGCTTCTGCTCATGATTGATGCCGCTAAAAGAGCTTCAGCCAAGAGTATTATTGCCGTAATCCCTTATTTCGGCTGGGCACGTCAAGATAGAAAAGATAAGCCTCGTGTTTCCATTGCTGCAAAGTTGGTAGCAGATTTACTTTCGGTAGCCGGCATAGATAGATTGATAACGATGGATTTGCATGCCGACCAAATTCAAGGTTTCTTTGACATACCGGTTGATCACTTGTATGCTTCTGCCGTATTTTTGCCGTATATTAAGACCCTGCATTTGGAAAACCTTGTTATCGCCGCTCCCGACGTAGGCGGCTCAAAGAGAGCCAGTATATATTCCAAATATTTGAACGTACCTTTGGTGCTTTGTCATAAAACCCGTTTAAAAGCCAATGAAGTGAACTCCATACAAGTTATCGGTGATGTGGCGGATAAGAATGTGATATTGATTGATGATATGGTAGATACGGCAGGTACCATCACAATGGCAGCCAACAAAATGATAGAATCCGGCTCCAAATCCGTACGTGCCATTGCAACTCATTGCGTAATGTCCGACCCCGCTTCGCAAAGAGTATATGATTCCGCACTGAGGGAAATCATATTTACGGATAGCATTCCGTACAACAGAGCATGTTCCAAAGTAAAACAACTGAGCATTGCAAGAATGTTTGCCGAAACAATTAAACGAGTTTTGAATAACGAATCCATAAGTTCGCAGTATATCATTTAATCTCACACATATATTTTCATCCTCGAATTTTCATTCTCCTTATATTGATTTAATGATAATTTTCTCTTAATTTATGTTATCTTTGTAGGCAATTTTTCTATACATGGCAAACGAAGAAATTAAGAGACTATTATGCAATATTAACTATCCTGAAGATTTACGTAAACTTAAGGTAGAAGAACTTTCACAGGTATGTGCGGAATTGAGAAGAAAGATTATAGAAGAACTTTCACGAAATCCGGGGCATTTCGGTTCTAATCTGGGAGTAGTAGAACTTACGGTAGCATTGCATTATGTATTTAATACTCCTTATGACCGCATTGTGTGGGACGTGGGACATCAGGCGTATGGGCACAAGATTCTTACGGGAAGAAGGGAGGCTTTTTGCACTATTCGGAAATTTAGAGGGCTGCATCCGTTTCCTTTTCCGAAAGAAAGTGAATATGATTCGTTTGTCAGCGGACACGCTTCCAATGCTATCTCGGCAGCGTTGGGAATGTCGGTGGCGGCTAAACATAAAGGGGAAACGGATAGAAAAGTGGTAGCGGTTATCGGAGACGGGTCTATGAGTGGAGGATTGGCTTTTGAAGGATTGAACAATACTGCGTCCACTTCAAATGATGTGTTGATTATCATTAACGACAACGATATGTCTATAGACCGCAGTGTGGGCGGGATGAAACAATATCTTTTTAACCTTACAACGTCTAATCGCTACAATCAGATTCGTTTCAGAATCTCTAAATTCTTATTTAAGATTGGAATATTAAATGAGTCTCGAAGGAAAATTCTTCTTCGGTTTAGCAATAGCCTAAAGTCGTTAGTTGCACAGCAGCAGAATATATTTGAGGGGATGAATATCCGGTATTTCGGTCCTATGGACGGGCATAATATAAAAAATCTTATACGGGTGCTAAGAGATATTAAGGATATGAAAGGACCGAAGATTTTGCATCTGCACACAATCAAAGGAAAAGGATTTATACCGGCAGAAGAAGATGCTATCGGTTGGCATGCTCCAGGCATGTTCGACCCGCAAATAGGAGAACGTATTTTTGCCGATACGACTCAACTGCCTCCTTTGTTTCAGGATGTTTTCGGAAATACCTTACTAGAGTTGGCAAAGATGAATGAAAAAATAATAGGGATAACCCCGGCTATGCCGTCGGGATGCTCTATGAATATACTGATGAGAGAGATGCCGAAGAGAGCATTTGACGTTGGAATTGCCGAAGGGCATGCCGTCACTTTTTCGGGAGGAATGGCTAAAGAAGGATTAATTCCGTTTTGCAACATCTATTCTTCGTTCATGCAACGGGCTTATGACAATATTATACATGACGTAGCTATTGGGAAACTAAATGTAGTTCTTTGCCTTGATCGTGCCGGATTGGTGGGAGAAGACGGACCTACACATCATGGAGTGTTTGACTTGGCGTACTTGCGCCCGATACCTAACTTGATAATTGCTTCACCAATGAATGAGCATGAGCTGCGGAAACTGATGTACACGGCACAGTTACCGAACAGAGGTCCGTTTGTCATTCGATATCCGCGCGGTAGAGGCTGTTTGGTGGATTGGGAATGTCTGTTTGAAGAAATTCCTATAGGAAAAGGCAGAAAGCTGAAAGAAGGGAAAGATTTGGCTGTATTAACTATCGGACCCATAGGGACATTAGCAACGCAAGCCATTACAAGAGTAGAGATGCAGGGAATATCCGTAGCACATTATGACTTGCGTTTCCTTAAACCGCTTGATGAAGAATTGTTACATGAGGTAGGAAGCCGATTTGAGAAGATTGTTACCATAGAGGATGGGGTAATAAGGGGAGGAATGGGAAGTGCTGTGCTTGAGTTTATGGCTGATAACGGCTATCAACCGAAAGTTATGCGTATTGGCGTACCGGATGAGTTTATTGAACATGGGTCTATTAGAGAGCTGTACCGGCTATGCGGTATGGATGAAGAGGGGATATTTAAGAGAATACTATCTGTTAGCTAATAATTTCCTCTTCGTCCATAGCTGTTAATTCTTCCTGCAAATGACCGACATCTTTGGGGCGGTGTGTGATACTTTCTATCTTATTACTTTCTTTATTCAATTCTTCCCACAGCATATCTTTTAAAGTCAAGATTCCCATTCCTGTGACGGAAGAGATAAATATATGTGGAATACCTTTTGGTAATGTTGGTTCTATTTCGCCTATTAGCTTCCGGTCAAGCATATCGCTTTTGGTAATGGCAAGTATGCGTTGCTTGTCAAGTATTTCAGGATTAAACAATCTTAGTTCGTTAAATAAAATATCGTATTCCTTGCGAATATCATTACTATCCGCCGGTATCGTGAATAATAGCAAGGAGTTGCGTTCAATGTGACGCAAGAAGCGCAGTCCCAAGCCTTTTCCTTCACTTGCTCCTTCTATAATTCCGGGAATGTCAGCCATTACGAAAGATTTGCTTTCGCGATACAAAACGATACCCAAATTGGGTTCTAATGTGGTAAACGGATAATCGCCTATTTGAGGTTTTGCTGCCGAGACTACAGACAACAATGTTGATTTACCTGCATTGGGAAAACCTACCAACCCAACATCGGCTAAGAGTTTTAATTCCATAATGATTGTTAGTTCCTGCATAGGCTCACCCGGTTGGGCAAAACGGGGAGTTTGACGGGTAGCCGTACGGAAATGCCAATTCCCTTGACCACCGCGTCCACCTTTCAGCAATATCACCTCTTGTCCGTGTTCTGTAATATCGCAGATGTATTCGCCCGTATCGGCATTATATACTACCGTCCCGCAAGGTACTTCAATTATTTTGTCTTCTCCGTCTTTGCCAAAACTACGGTTTCTACTGCCCGATTCACCATGACCTGCCAATACGTGGCGATTGTATCGTAAATGCAGTAATGTCCAATAATTACGATTACCGCGCAAGATGATGTGTCCTCCTCTCCCTCCGTCTCCGCCATCGGGACCGCCATTGGGAACGTATTTTTCACGCCTCAGATGCACGGAACCCCTGCCTCCTTTACCGGAGCTGCAATATATCTTCACATAATCTACAAAATTGGATTCGGACATGTATTTTAAGAATTAGGAAAGATTTTTATTTATAGAATATTCTCGGCTATAGTTTATAATTGTGTTGCCCAAAGAAAGCATATTGTGTTCGGATGGGCATGTAAGCTACAAAGGTTACAGTATAGACAACAATCTGAAGCACATAGTTTTGAGAGGTGATTTGAAGCAACATGTAAAAAAAGGAGGTTATCATATTCAGCACGTGAACGAGTTGCATAACCGATTAAAAAAATGGATAGACGGTTCGTTCTGGGGTGTTTCCACCAAGTATTTGCAAAATTATCTCAATTGGTTTTATATGCGTGAGAAATTTAAACACGAGAGTATGACAACAGAAAAAATGGCATTAGCTTCAATCCAAAACACTCATGCCGTTAAACAATACCGATGCAATAATTTTGCATACGATGTGCTTTTGGCAACACAATTATAAACTATAGCCGAGAATATTCTATAAATAAAAATCTTTCCTAATTCTTAAAATACATGTCCGAATCCAATTTTGTAGATTATGTGAAGATATATTGCAGCTCCGGTAAAGGAGGCAGGGGTTCCGTGCATCTGAGGCGTGAAAAATACGTTCCCAATGGCGGTCCCGATGGCGGAGACGGAGGGAGAGGAGGACACATCATCTTGCGCGGTAATCGTAATTATTGGACATTACTGCATTTACGATACAATCGCCACGTATTGGCAGGTCATGGTGAATCGGGCAGTAGAAACCGTAGTTTTGGCAAAGACGGAGAAGACAAAATAATTGAAGTACCTTGCGGGACGGTAGTATATAATGCCGATACGGGCGAATACATCTGCGATATTACAGAACACGGACAAGAGGTGATATTGCTGAAAGGTGGACGCGGTGGTCAAGGGAATTGGCATTTCCGTACGGCTACCCGTCAAACTCCCCGTTTTGCCCAACCGGGTGAGCCTATGCAGGAACTAACAATCATTATGGAATTAAAACTCTTAGCCGATGTTGGGTTGGTAGGTTTTCCCAATGCAGGTAAATCAACATTGTTGTCTGTAGTCTCGGCAGCAAAACCTCAAATAGGCGATTATCCGTTTACCACATTAGAACCCAATTTGGGTATCGTTTTGTATCGCGAAAGCAAATCTTTCGTAATGGCTGACATTCCCGGAATTATAGAAGGAGCAAGTGAAGGAAAAGGCTTGGGACTGCGCTTCTTGCGTCACATTGAACGCAACTCCTTGCTATTATTCACGATACCGGCGGATAGTAATGATATTCGCAAGGAATACGATATTTTATTTAACGAACTAAGATTGTTTAATCCTGAAATACTTGACAAGCAACGCATACTTGCCATTACCAAAAGCGATATGCTTGACCGGAAGCTAATAGGCGAAATAGAACCAACATTACCAAAAGGTATTCCACATATATTTATCTCTTCCGTCACAGGAATGGGAATCTTGACTTTAAAAGATATGCTGTGGGAAGAATTGAATAAAGAAAGTAATAAGATAGAAAGTATCACACACCGCCCCAAAGATGTCGGTCATTTGCAGGAAGAATTAACAGCTATGGACGAAGAGGAAATTATTAGCTAACAGATAGTATTCTCTTAAATATCCCCTCTTCATCCATACCGCATAGCCGGTACAGCTCTCTAATAGACCCATGTTCAATAAACTCATCCGGTACGCCAATACGCATAACTTTCGGTTGATAGCCGTTATCAGCCATAAACTCAAGCACAGCACTTCCCATTCCTCCCCTTATTACCCCATCCTCTATGGTAACAATCTTCTCAAATCGGCTTCCTACCTCATGTAACAATTCTTCATCAAGCGGTTTAAGGAAACGCAAGTCATAATGTGCTACGGATATTCCCTGCATCTCTACTCTTGTAATGGCTTGCGTTGCTAATGTCCCTATGGGTCCGATAGTTAATACAGCCAAATCTTTCCCTTCTTTCAGCTTTCTGCCTTTTCCTATAGGAATTTCTTCAAACAGACATTCCCAATCCACCAAACAGCCTCTACCGCGCGGATATCGAATGACAAACGGACCTCTGTTCGGTAACTGTGCCGTGTACATCAGTTTCCGCAGCTCATGCTCATTCATTGGTGAAGCAATTATCAAGTTAGGTATCGGGCGCAAGTACGCCAAGTCAAACACTCCATGATGTGTAGGTCCGTCTTCTCCCACCAATCCGGCACGATCAAGGCAAAGAACTACATTTAGTTTCCCAATAGCTACGTCATGTATAATATTGTCATAAGCCCGTTGCATGAACGAAGAATAGATGTTGCAAAACGGAATTAATCCTTCTTTAGCCATTCCTCCCGAAAAAGTGACGGCATGCCCTTCGGCAATTCCAACGTCAAATGCTCTCTTCGGCATCTCTCTCATCAGTATATTCATAGAGCATCCCGACGGCATAGCCGGGGTTATCCCTATTATTTTTTCATTCATCTTTGCCAACTCTAGTAAGGTATTTCCGAAAACATCCTGAAACAAAGGAGGCAGTTGAGTCGTATCGGCAAAAATACGTTCTCCTATTTGCGGGTCGAACATGCCTGGAGCATGCCAACCGATAGCATCTTCTTCTGCCGGTATAAATCCTTTTCCTTTGATTGTGTGCAGATGCAAAATCTTCGGTCCTTTCATATCCTTAATATCTCTTAGCACCCGTATAAGATTTTTTATATTATGCCCGTCCATAGGACCGAAATACCGGATATTCATCCCCTCAAATATATTCTGCTGCTGTGCAACTAACGACTTTAGGCTATTGCTAAACCGAAGAAGAATTTTCCTTCGAGACTCATTTAATATTCCAATCTTAAATAAGAATTTAGAGATTCTGAAACGAATCTGATTGTAGCGATTAGACGTTGTAAGGTTAAAAAGATATTGTTTCATCCCGCCCACACTGCGGTCTATAGACATATCGTTGTCGTTAATGATAATCAACACATCATTTGAAGTGGACGCAGTATTGTTCAATCCTTCAAAAGCCAATCCTCCACTCATAGACCCGTCTCCGATAACCGCTACCACTTTTCTATCCGTTTCCCCTTTATGTTTAGCCGCCACCGACATTCCCAACGCTGCCGAGATAGCATTGGAAGCGTGTCCGCTGACAAACGAATCATATTCACTTTCTTTCGGAAAAGGAAACGGATGCAGCCCTCTAAATTTCCGAATAGTGCAAAAAGCCTCCCTTCTTCCCGTAAGAATCTTGTGCCCATACGCCTGATGTCCCACGTCCCACACAATGCGGTCATAAGGAGTATTAAATACATAATGCAATGCTACCGTAAGTTCTACTACTCCCAGATTAGAACCGAAATGCCCCGGATTTCGTGAAAGTTCTTCTATAATCTTTCTTCTCAATTCCGCACATACCTGTGAAAGTTCTTCTACCTTAAGTTTACGTAAATCTTCAGGATAGTTAATATTGCATAATAGTCTCTTAATTTCTTCGTTTGCCATGTATAGAAAAATTGCCTACAAAGATAACATAAATTAAGAGAAAATTATCATTAAATCAATATAAGGAGAATGAAAATTCGAGGATGAAAATATATGTGTGAGATTAAATGATATACTGCGAACTTATGGATTCGTTATTCAAAACTCGTTTAATTGTTTCGGCAAACATTCTTGCAATGCTCAGTTGTTTTACTTTGGAACATGCTCTGTTGTACGGAATGCTATCCGTAAATATGATTTCCCTCAGTGCGGAATCATATACTCTTTGCGAAGCGGGGTCGGACATTACGCAATGAGTTGCAATGGCACGTACGGATTTGGAGCCGGATTCTATCATTTTGTTGGCTGCCATTGTGATGGTACCTGCCGTATCTACCATATCATCAATCAATATCACATTCTTATCCGCCACATCACCGATAACTTGTATGGAGTTCACTTCATTGGCTTTTAAACGGGTTTTATGACAAAGCACCAAAGGTACGTTCAAATATTTGGAATATATACTGGCTCTCTTTGAGCCGCCTACGTCGGGAGCGGCGATAACAAGGTTTTCCAAATGCAGGGTCTTAATATACGGCAAAAATACGGCAGAAGCATACAAGTGATCAACCGGTATGTCAAAGAAACCTTGAATTTGGTCGGCATGCAAATCCATCGTTATCAATCTATCTATGCCGGCTACCGAAAGTAAATCTGCTACCAACTTTGCAGCAATGGAAACACGAGGCTTATCTTTTCTATCTTGACGTGCCCAGCCGAAATAAGGGATTACGGCAATAATACTCTTGGCTGAAGCTCTTTTAGCGGCATCAATCATGAGCAGAAGCTCCATAAGGTTATCGGAAGGGGGAAAAGTAGATTGAACAAGGAATACATGAGAACCACGAATGGACTCTTCATAAGAAACAACAAATTCACCGTCGGCGAAATGAGTGATATTCATATTGCCTAAGGGACATTCTAAATGAGTGCAGATTCTTTCTGCAAGGTATCTTGAGTTAGTACCCGAAACTACTACAAACGGTGCGGCGTTAGTCATGTTCTTGTAATCGTTGTTACATTCTATCCGGAAAATTTTTGTACAAAGGTATAAATTATCTAAACAGTAATATAGACTGCGTTAAAAAAAATCAACCACCGTAACTCCTGCTCCACCCAATTGAACGTGTTCATTTTCGAAATGTTTTATACCGGAAACGGTTTGCAGATACTGATGAATAAGGGTACGCAAAATACCGGTTCCTGTTCCGTGCAAAATCCGTACACGGTCTATGCCTACTAATATAGCATCATCTATGAAGTAGGTTATTGCTTGCAAAGCTTCTTCTCCACGCATGCCGCGCACGTCAATGTCTTGTTTGAATTCAAGTTTCTTTTCATACATTTGGTTTTGAGTGTGGGTACTCACAAAAGCGCTTTTCGCAGGGATTTCATTGGGAGAGATAGTGCTGGGGTGAATATGTTCCAAACGTTCCAACTTTACAGTAGTTTTTATATTTCCAAATATTACGATTGCGTTTTTCCCTGCAATTTCTATCACTTTGCCTGACGATGTTTGCCCTTTTATTCTTACCATATTTCCTTCGATAACAGGTGTAGGTCTTGTTTTTAGGGAGAGGGAAGGGGGAAGTTTCTTTTCTTTTCGGTGTTCTTGTTTTTGGCGCAGCTTGTCCATCTTTTGAGTGATTTTGCCTTCTTGCTCTTTCAAGGTCAAGTCTTCTATGGAATGTCGAAAATCAGTAAGCTCCTTGCGCGCTAAACGTGTTTTTTCTTTTTCGGCTTGTGTTTCTTTGATGGTTCGGATGGTACTTTCTATCCTTGCATTGGATTCCTGCAAAAGATGCTCGGCTTCCTCCTTGGCTTGGCGGATGATTTCCTTACGGGACTTGCCAAGCTCTTCCATTTCTGCTTCGTAACGAGCAATTGTTTCTTCCAAATGCTTCTCATGTTGGAAAAGTTTGAAGGACGCGTACAGCCGGGAGGTGTTCTTATTTATGACGGATATGGAATTATCAATCCGCCAACCCGTGAAGACATAAAGGGCTATCGTATTGATGCAATGGACGCCGCCAACGAAATGAACAACGCTAAAGCATTTAATATGATCGTGTTGGGGGGACTTTTGAAACTTCGTCCCGTTGTAAAGATAGAAAGCGTACTGAAAGGATTGAAGAAAACATTGCCCGAACGTCATCATCACCTGCTTCCGATGAATGAAGCAGCTATTCTGAAAGGCATGGAACTAATCCGGGAACAATAACGCCAGATGAAAAGGGTAAATGATTTTTAGGATGGATACTAAGTAAGAATTACCACTATCAGCATGATTTATCCTCAAAACTTTGAGTATAAAATAGGTTTCGACCAAATCCGGCAACTCCTAAAAAACAAATGTCTAAGTACATTGGGAGAAGAACGAGTAGAAACTATGAGCTTCTCCGACCAATTTGAAGAAGTAGAAACACGCCTAAACTTAGTAACGGAATTTGTTCGTATCATTCAAGAAGAAAACAATTTCCCCGACCAATTCTTTTTTGACGTTCGCCCTTCCTTAAAACGGATACGGGTAGAAGGCATGTACTTAGACGAACAAGAATTGTTCAACTTCCGTCGTTCTTTGGAGACCATTCGAGACATTGTGCGTTTTTTTAATGTGACCGGAGAAGAAGCATCCGACACTCTATACCCCAATTTAACACATTTAGCGGGGAACATCGTTGTCTTCCCTCAACTGCTCACCAGAATTGATGCTATCCTTGATAAATACGGCAAAATAAAAGACAAAGCATTTCCCGAATTAGCCCATATCCGCCAAAACCTGAATCACACAATAGAAACTATCTCTCGAATTTTAACTAATATCCTACGCAATGCCCAGTCAGAGGGGTATGTGGAAAAAGATGCCACCCCTTCCATGCGCGACGGACGTTTGGTTATTCCCGTAGCTGCAGGTCTGAAACGCAAAATTAAAGGCATCGTACATGATGAATCCGCCAGTGGAAAGACTGCTTTTATTGAACCGGCCGAAGTAGTAGAAGCCAATAACCGGGTCAGAGAATTGGAGGGAGAAGAACGGCGTGAAATCATACGTATATTGACGGAATTTAGCGGCGTAGTACGTCCGCTTATTCCCGATGTTTTACAATCGTATGAATTTTTAGCTGAGATAGATTTCATTCGCGCCAAAAGTTACATTACCTTGCAATTCAACGCCATTAAACCCTGCTTGGAAAGAGATCGGATACTTGACTGGGGAACAGCAGTACACCCTTTATTGCAACTTTCTCTTGCTAAACAAAACAAGAAAGCCGTTCCTTTGGATATTGAATTAAACGAGAAGCAACGTATCTTAATTATTTCCGGTCCCAATGCCGGAGGGAAATCCGTTTGCCTCAAAACCGTAGGGCTGTTGCAATATATGTTACAGTGCGGTATGCCTATCCCTGTTCACGAAGGCAGTCATGCAGGCATATTTACCGGACTTTTCATTGACATCGGCGACGAACAGTCTATTGAAGACGATTTAAGCACTTACTCCTCTCACCTGACCAACATGAAAGTGATGATGAAATATTGCAACGAGCACAGCCTTATCCTTATTGATGAGTTCGGAGGAGGAACAGAACCACAAATAGGTGGAGCCATTGCCGAAGCAATACTCAAGCATTTTAACACGAAATGTACTTTTGGCATCATCACCACTCATTATCAAAACCTGAAACACTTTGCCGAAAATCACGAAGGCATTATCAACGGAGCAATGCTCTATGACCGGCATCTGATGCAAGCCTTATTTCAATTACAAATAGGAAACCCGGGCAGCTCCTTTGCCGTAGAGATAGCAAGAAAGATAGGTCTTCCGGAAGAAATTATTGCAGATGCCTCAGCCATAGTGGGAAGTGAATACATCAACGCCGACAAGTATCTGCTGGACATCGTACGAGATAAACGTTACTGGGAAAACAAACGCCAAACTATCCGCCAACATGAGAAGCATTTGGAAGAAACAATTGCTCGTTACGAAGTAGAAATGGAAGAGCTTGGCAAGTCCCGTAAGGAAATCATCCGCCAAGCCAAGGAGGAAGCCGAGCATCTTTTGCAGGAATCCCATGCAAGGATAGAAAGTACCATCCGAACCATCAATAAGGATAAGGCTGTGCTCGTTGCAATATTTCATCATCACTTTCATGCAGGCATATTTACCGGACTTTTCATTGACATCGCCGACGAACAGTCTATTGAAGACGATTTAAGCACTTACTCCTCTCACCTGACCAACATGAAAGTGATGATGAAATATTGCAACGAGCACAGCCTTATCCTTATTGATGAGTTCGGAGGAGGAACAGAACCACAAATAGGTGGAGCCATTGCCGAAGCAATACTCAAGCATTTTAACACGAAATGTACTTTTGGCATCATCACCACTCATTATCAAAACCTGAAACACTTTGCCGAAAATCACGAAGGCATTATCAACGGAGCAATGCTCTATGACCGGCATCTGATGCAAGCCTTATTTCAATTACAAATAGGAAACCCGGGCAGCTCCTTTGCCGTAGAGATAGCAAGAAAGATAGGTCTTCCGGAAGAAATTATTGCAGATGCCTCAGCCATAGTGGGAAGTGAATACATCAACGCCGACAAGTATCTGCTGGACATCGTACGAGATAAACGTTACTGGGAAAACAAACGCCAAACTATCCGCCAACATGAGAAGCATTTGGAAGAAACAATTGCTCGTTACGAAGTAGAAATGGAAGAGCTTGGCAAGTCCCGTAAGGAAATCATCCGCCAAGCCAAGGAGGAAGCCGAGCATCTTTTGCAGGAATCCCATGCAAGGATAGAAAGTACCATCCGAACCATCAATAAGGATAAGGCTGTGCTCGTTGCAATATTTCATCATCACTTTCATGCAGGCATATTTACCGGACTTTTCATTGACATCGCCGACGAACAGTCTATTGAAGACGATTTAAGCACTTACTCCTCTCACCTGACCAACATGAAAGTGATGATGAAATATTGCAACGAGCACAGCCTTATCCTTATTGATGAGTTCGGAGGAGGAACAGAA
>SNRY01000360.1_pt1 | contig 16617 bp, 17 predicted proteins | sample 4693421 | NCBI WGS metagenome assembly SNRY01 (sample SAMN11003215, study PRJNA524138) | termite gut metagenome | isolation source: Bacteroidetes bacterial symbionts from single cell of protist host amplifed... | host: Streblomastix strix ... | reverse complement strand
AATTATTTGCAGAGTACGGAGAAATCACTTCGGCAAAGGTTATTACGGACAGGGAAACCGGTCGTTCCAAAGGTTACGGTTTTGTAGAAATGGAAGATGAAGTTGCAGGGAACAAAGCTATTGAGGAATTAAATGAAACGGAAATTGACGGAAAGACTATTTCTGTTTCTGTTGCTCGTCCTAAAAGTGATGCCCCTCGCCGGAGTAATTATAGCGGTGGCGGTAGCAATTACAATCGAGGCGGTGGGTCAGGTCGCAGTAATGGCGGCGGTTATGGTAGCGGTCGTAACAGATATTAATCTGAACGAAATTACCTCTGTTTATAAATAATAAAGAACTTCGCTTTTTATTAAAAAGGCGAAGTTCTTTTTATATTTGAGCTGGCATAATCCAAGCGTTCTCACAGGATTTTTTTCGTCTTAGCAACAACAATTTCCGATAGGCGTCTTCTATCGTCGGAAATGACATGACGCTGATACACTCTACTCCTTCAACCTTTATTATCCTGGTATCGGGAAAACCATCCTTCTTTAAGATCAGTATATTCTTCCGAACCGATTGGGAATTTCCTGCAAGCGAAGTTAGGATGTGATATTTTCTAACCTTTTTAACAATTGTTTTCTTTTCTTTTGAAAGAATCGCCGGACGGTGAGTCGCAGTAACAACGCTTTTTATTTCTCTGATTTCTTCTTTAACCGGTTCCGGCGCTTTTTGTTCCGCTACTGTTTCATCACTCTTCATCTCTTCTTCTACCGGCTTTATCACGGGAGTATTGGTATAAGGACGTTTGAAAATATCCGAACATAATAACTGCGCATAATTTTTCTCATCTATAGTTGTATTTTCAACCGAAGGAGAGAAAAAAAGGAAAAAAAACAATCCGGCTGCAGTAGCCACCGTATAACGAAAAAAGGAGGAAAGAATACTGTTTTCCTGTTCCTTTCTTTTAGGCTTTGCATCCAATTCGGAAAGTTCTTTTATTTCAAATGGCTCCAATCCGAATAAATAAGGAGTAGCTACCTTATGGTCATAAGGAATAAATTCGAAGGTATTATAAAGTCCACAACGGATTTCGCCTATATTAGGAAAATCCACCTTTCCTTTCTCGCGCAAACAAGAAACAAGTTCTTCTACTTCTTTTTTTACTATTTCCCCTGCGTTAGAGAAAGAAACGTTATGTCTCTTTGCGTATGATTGTACTAATAAGCCGTCATTCATCTTCAGCTTCGGATTGAATCCGATAATACGCAACGGCGGAAAAAAGACTTTTTCCACTTCTACTCGTCTGGCAGGCGCATAATAGGTCATGAAGCCCCCAAAATCAGGAACAACTACACATTCGTTTTCCAACAATAATATTTCTATATGATGCGCTAATTCTCCCATGCCGGCAAAATAGTGTAATTTTCTTTTATTCTTCTGTTCCCTTCATATTGGTATATACATTTTGCACATCTTCATCTTCCTCTAATCGTTCAACCATTTTTTCAATTGTAGCCCTTTGTTCTACAGTCAATTCCTTTTCATCCGTAGGTATCCGTGTGAACTCGGAACTTTTTATCTCATATCCGTTTTCTTCCAAATATTTTTGAATCACATTAAAAGAGTGGAAATTTCCATACAGTGTAATTTCATCATCATCTTCATCTGCATCTTCATCCACACCAGAATCAATCAACTCCAGAATCAAATCTTCTACCGTTATTCCTTCTTTCTTAGCAATGGTAAACACGGACTTATGATTAAACATAAAATCGAGACTACCCGATGTTCCCAACGTTCCGCCAAATTTATTAAACACACTCCGTACATTACTTACCGTACGCGTCGTGTTATCTGTAGCCGTTTCTACCAGAATAGCTATGCCGTGAGGTCCATAGCCTTCATATACCATCTCCTTATAATCTTTTTGGTCTTTTCCCAACGCATTTTTAATAGCTCGTTCAATATTATCTTTGGGCATATTCTCGCGTTTGGCATTAGCGATAACAGCTCTCAATTGCGGATTATTTTCCGGTTCAGGTCCGCCGGCTTTTACTGCGATGACTATTTGCTTACCGATTCTAGTAAACGTACGAGCCATGTTTCCCCATCTTTTCAGTTTCGTAGCTTTTCTATATTCAAATGCTCTTCCCATTGGTATTGAGTTTTTAAGTTTGTCGGATTTTGAGGTTTGTTTTCTTTGGTTTTGCTGTAATTCATTCCTTTTTATCTCTGTTTGGCTCCTAATCTATCTTCCAAATTTTTAACAAGCCCTTCCATAATTTTATCTACTACAGCATCTGTTAACGTCCGTGTTTCATCTTGAAACACAAAACTTACGGCATACGACCTTTTTCCGGGTTCCAGATTTTTTCCTTCGTACACATCAAAAAGCGATACCTCGCGCAGTAGCTTCTTTTCCGTCTTATAAGCTATCCGTTCTATTTCCGTAAATGGAATGTCCTTGTCTATCAGCAGCGCTAAGTCACGCCTTACGGAAGGAAACTTGGGAAGCTCTTTGTAAGCAACCTGCGCCGATGAATGCACCATCCTCATCAATTCATTCCAATTCAGTTCGGCATAATACACTTCGTTTTCTATATCAAAAACCTTCAAGCATTTTTTCGTTATCACTCCCCATGTACCTAAACACTTACCATTTTTTGTCCCGATAGAAAGCCCTGTGCTATAAACGCTATTCGACAAACTCTCCGTTACAAAAAGACGAAAGTCAAGCCCCATACGCGTAAATATATTCTCTATATATGCTTTCAATTCATAAACCGAACTGTTTTCATCAACATGCGCCCAAGAACCGGACACTCTTTTCCCTGTCAGCCACATACCCAAATGATATTCTTCCGAATAAGTCGAAAGAACTTCTCCCTTTACCTTTTTTTCCTGAAAGAAATAATAGCAATTACCGAACTCAAAAAAATTCAAATCTTCGTTCCTGCGATTGATATTATAAGCAATGCTTTCCAAACCGCCGAAAAGTAATGTTTGACGCATACCATTAAGATCATTACTCAACGGGTTCAAAAGCATTACAAGATTGGATGAAGGAAACACCTCCGAACCTTTGTAATAAACAGCCCGCGTCAACGAATTATTCATTATCTCCTGAAATCCGCATCCTACCAATTGTTCGGAAACAAGATTCCGGAATTTGTATTCCCTGTCCGTATCGCTTTTTGTTGTCAAACATGAATGAATGGAGTTCGATATTTCTATCTGGTTATAACCATATATACGAAGTATCTCTTCTATTACGTCCACATCCCGTTGTACATCCACTCTGTACGGCGGAACGGCAAGCGTTAGCCTCTCTTTGGTTTCTGTAAGTATTTTTATTTCCAAACTGACAATAATACTTTTAATTATTTCCATTGGAATGACTTTGCCTATCAGCGAATACACCTTATTATATCCAAGTTCAACGATAAAACCCTGCACCGGAGTTGTATAAACATCCTTTATCTCCGAGATTATCGTCCCTCCCGCCAATTCCTTCATCATCATCGCCGCTAACTTCAAACAATAAATAATGCCTCCCGGATCAATTCCTCTTTCAAAACGAAAAGAAGCATCCGTATTCAATCCGTGCCGTTTGGCTGTTTTCCGTACCCAAGTAGGATGAAAATAAGCGCTTTCGATAAACACATCGGTAGTCTTTTCTGTGGAACCTGATTTCAATCCCCCAAACACACCGGCAATACACATCGGTTCTTTGCAGTTGCAAATCATAAGGTCGTTTTCGGACAATTTTCTTTCCACTCCATCCAATGTAACGAAAGGTGTTCCTTCCGGCAGTGTTTTTACAATCACCTCGCCCCCTTCTATTTCTCCGGCGTCAAAACAATGCAACGGTTGACCGAAAGCATGCACGATGTAATTGGTAACATCTACCACATTGTTTATCGGGCGGACTCCTATCTGACGAAGTTTATTTTGCAACCAAACCGGACTTTCCTTTACCGTTACTCCTTTCAGTGTAACGCCTGCATAATGCGGACACGCTTCCGCATTTTCTACGGTTACTTTTATATCCAACTCTTGACTGTCTGTTGCAAATGCATCCGTCGAAGGTCGTTTCAACTCCGTTTGGTATCCCTTTTGCACCAGATACGCATACAGATCCCGCGCTACTCCATAATGTGAGCATGCATCGGCACGATTCGGAGTAATGTCAACCTCCAACACATATTCACTCCTTATCTGATAATAATCTTTTGCCAAAGTTCCCGGAATGGCATCTTCCGGCAACACGATAATTCCTTTATGACTGGTACCGATTCCTATTTCATCCTCCGCACAAATCATTCCTTCAGATTCCACTCCTCGAATTTTCGATTTCTTAATGATAATGGATTCGTCTCCTTTGTACAGCTTTGTTCCTGTCGTGGCGACTACAACCTTTTGCCCCGCAGCCACATTGGGAGCACCGCATACGATCTGCACCGGCTCTCCTTTCCCAAAATTCACTGTCGTAACGTGTAAATGGTCTGAGTTGGGATGTTCTTCGCACGTTGTTACCTCGCCTATGACAATCCCCTCCAAACCTCCTTTAATTGTTTGAATTTCTTCTATGTTTCCCGTTTCCAACCCGATTGAAGTAAGTGCATCCGCCACCTCTCCCGCTGTCAAATCAAAGTTGACATACTCCTTCAACCAATTATAAGAAATATTCATAGCATATCTCCTTTTACAATATTTGTCTGCAAAAGTAATAAGATTTTTAAGTTGAACGGAAAAACGCCAACCCTTTTATCTTCAATTCTTATAAAGATAAACACATAGCCTAAACAATTTATCAAAACCATATGTTTACTAAAAAACTAAAACCTGATTACTTCCATAAAGAATAAATGCAAATATCATCGTATCTTTATCCGCAAAAATCAATAAACCTCATGGAGACAAATAGCGACAGTATCGTAATTATCCCTACTTACAACGAACAAGAAAATATAGAGAATATTATCCGTGCGGTTTTTCGATTGCAACATTCGTTTCACATTTTAATTATAGAGGACGGTTCGCCGGATGGTACCGCCCATACCGTCAGGAAACTGCAAAAAGAGTTTCCTGATAGTTTATTTATGATAGAACGGAACGGGAAATTAGGATTGGGAACGGCATATATTACTGGTTTCAAATGGGCATTGCAGCGTGATTATTCATATATTTTCGAGATGGACGCCGATTTTTCCCACAATCCGGAAGATTTGCCTCGCCTCTATCATGCCTGTGCCAAAGAGGATAATGATGTGGCTATCGGTTCACGTTACATAAGTGGCGTTAACGTAGTCAACTGGCCTATGGGAAGAGTATTAACCTCATATTATGCTTCCGTCTATGTGCGTATCATCACGGGCATACCGATACGCGACACTACCGCAGGATTCAAATGTTATCGTCGTAAAGTATTGGAAACGATCGATTTGAATCATATCCGTTTTAAGGGATATGCCTTTCAAATAGAAATGAAATTTATTGCCTATAAATACGGGTTCAAAATAGTGGAGATACCGGTTGTTTTTGTTAACCGGGAATTGGGTATTTCTAAAATGAATTCCAGTATCTTTGGCGAAGCTATGTTCGGTGTTATCCAACTGAAAATGAACAGTTGGTTTCGTAAATATTCTCGAAAGAAATGAAACGCACCCTCATAAAAAATGCCGTTGTCGTTAACGAAGGAAGGAGTTTTAAAGGTTCAGTAGTTGTTGCAGATGAAAAAATAGAGGAGATTTTAAAAGAAGAACCCGAAAGTTCGTTATCTTGCTTTGAAACCATTGATGCGGAAGGATGTTGGCTACTTCCCGGAATAATTGACGAACATGTGCATTTTCGTGATCCCGGATTGACGCATAAAGCGGACATTTCGTCTGAAAGCAGAGCCGCCGTTGCAGGAGGGGTCACTTCCGTTATGGATATGCCGAATACCTATCCGCAAACAGTAACTCTTGACGCATTAGCCAGGAAGTTTGATGAGATGAGTAAAAAATCATTGGTAAACTATTCCTGTTATTTCGGGGCGACAAATGATAATTATGTCGATTTCAGATATTTGAGTAAACATCGTGTATGCGGTATCAAGGTATTTATGGGATCGAGTACCGGAAATATGCTGGTGGACAAAATAGAAAATTTGCGGCATATCTTTGGTGAAACAGATTTACTTATTGCTGTGCATTGTGAAGATCAAACCATTATCGAAAAAAACACAGAGAAATACAAGGATGAAATTACTTGCGAAGATTTGCCTGTAACTTATCATCCCCGTATTCGTTCGGTAGAAGCTTGTTACGAATCTTCCCGATTGGCAGTGCAGCTGGCTAATGAAAACGGAGCGCGTTTGCATCTGTTACATATCACCACAGCTAAAGAATTGGAACTAGTAACCCATACTTCTTTAAAAAGCAAGCGTATCACGACGGAAGTTTGTATTCCTCATTTGATATTTACATCTGCAGACTATCCCGCACTTGGTTCTCGCATCAAATGCAATCCGTCCATAAAAGACATTTTCGACAGAGACGCTTTATGTTCCGCCGTTAATTCCGGACTGATAGATGTGATAGCTACGGACCATGCTCCGCATTTACTTGGCGAAAAAGAAGGCGGTGCGCTAAAAGCTCTTTCGGGCATGCCGATGATTCAATATTCCCTTGTCAGCATGCTGAAACTTGTTGATGAAGGCTTGTTTACCATTGAAAAAATAGTGGAAAAAATGTGTCACGCTCCCGCAGATATATACCATATTTGTAATCGGGGCTATATCCGTTCCGGTTATCAGGCAGATCTTGTTTTGGTTAAACCGGTGAATTGGACATTAACAAACAAAGATATTTTGAGTAAATGCCAATGGAGTCCTGTCGAAGGAAAAGTATTCAATCATCGGGTTGATAAAACATTCGTAAACGGAAGTCTTGTATATTCCGACAAACAAATAACGAATGAAGAATATAGAGGTCAAGAATTGAGATTTGAAACGACAAATTAATGAATTCCGTTCAACATATTTCTTACCCTGTTCGGGATGTTGCCCCCTACATCAATTGGGTGTATTTTTTTCATGCATGGGGATTTGAATCGCGTTTTGCCGCCATTACCGATATTCACGATTGTGAGGCTTGCCGTATTTCTTGGATGGTCACTTTTCCTGAAACCGACCGGTCGAAAGCGATTGAAGCCATTCAACTTTACAAAGAAGCCTGCCATATACTTCAAGAATCGGATAAGAATTTTAAAACCCAAACTCTTTTCAAACTTTGCAAAGCCAATGCCGACGGCGATAATTTATTGCTCGATGACAGGGTACTTCCTTTGCTTCGTCAACAGACTCAAAAGTTGGACGGAGATAAATCTTATTTGTGCTTGAGTGATTTTGTCCGTCCACTTTCATCGGACATAGCCGATACAGTAGGGATATTTGCCTCAACTACCGATACGGAAATAGAACAAATTTGTAAGGAAGATCCTTATAAGCACTTACTTGCGCAAACTTTAGCCGACCGTTTAGCTGAAGCTTGCACGGAAAAGATGCACGAATATGTCCGTAAAACGGTATGGGGATATGCCAAAGAAGAAAATTTGTCAATGAAAGAATTGTTCGCAGAAAAGTTTCAAGGAATACGTCCCGCCACGGGATACCCTTCTTTACCCGACCAGTCTGTAAATTTTATTCTGAATGACCTGCTTGATATGAGCCAAATAGGAATCACTCTCACCGAAAACGGAGCTATGAATCCTCATGCTTCGGTATGTGGATTGATGATAGCTCATCCTTCCGCCCATTATTTTTCTGTAGGGAAAATAGATGACATACAACTTTCCGATTACGCCGAACGAAGAGGGAAAAGTGTAGAAGAATTAAGAAAATTCTTAACTAACAATTAGATGTTCTTAGAAAACTCTCTACTGTTTTTATAAATAATATCTGATTATTACATATTTTTGTCCTTTCTGTTTAAATGATAGTAAACAACGGAAATTAATGAACGACGAAATAACTGTGATGGTAGCCGATACTTCCCATGAAGTATATGTTGATACCATTCTGAATACAATAACCGAAGCCGCCAAAGTACGGGGTACGGGAATAGCCAAGCGTACTCACGAATATTTGGCACAAAAAATGAAAGAAGGAAAAGCTATCATTGCGCTTTGTCACGAAGAGTTTGCAGGGTTCTGTTATATAGAAAGCTGGGGAAACAAACAATATGTGGCTAACTCCGGATTGATTGTTGTTGAGAAATTTCGTTCGCAAGGATTGGCTAAACGCATCAAAAGAGCAGCTTTTCATCTGTCGCGTTTGCGTTGGCCTAATGCCAAATTATTTGGGTTGACGAGTGGTGGAGCCGTCATGAAAATAAATACTGAATTGGGATATGTTCCTGTTCCCTTTTCCGAACTGACGGATGACGAGGCTTTTTGGAAAGGATGCGAAGGGTGTTGCAATCACGATGTGCTGGAACGGACGGGAAGGCGGTATTGTATATGTACGGCGATGCTGTATGATCCGGAAAAACATAGTAATGAAAACAAATAACCGATATGTAATGAATATAATTGCAGAACATCCAATTAGTAATATAACTAAAAACAAACTTGATTCTTTCACAATAAGAGGATATAAAACCATAAAATCAATTGAATGTTTTAAGCCCAATGCGATTAATATTTTAATCGGACCCAATGGGGCTGGAAAAAGTAATTTTATTTCTTTTTTTAAATTTTTGAGTTGGATGCTAAACTCAGGTGGAAAACTGCAAGAATATGTATCTTATTTGGGTGGCGCTAATGATATTTTATTCGACGGGGCAGATGTTACCAAAGCTATTGATGCAGAGATTCGGATAAAAACAAATGCAGGTATTAATGAATACAAATTCGGCTTGATGTTTGCAAAACCGGACAGACTTGTATTTCGGGAAGAAAAGTATCGCTATCAATCTTCCTCAATAACAGGAAAGGTTAAATGGAGTTTTTGTGGAGTCGGTCATGAAGAGGCAAAACTACCGGAAATTGCTAATAAAACAGCATCCTCTATTTTTAATTTACTTCGCAGATTGATCGTTTATCAATTTCACAATACAAGTGATACAGCCAATATGCGTCTGAAGTGGTCCATAGATGACGGAAGATGGTTAAAACAAAACGGTGATAATTTGGGAAGTTTCTTATATCGTTTACAAAACGAAGAGAAGCCATATTATGATCGTATAGTGAAATATATACGTTTGGTACTTCCTTTTTTTGATGATTTCGAATGGTATGATGAGTCTGGAAAAATACTTTTGCGATGGAGAGAAAGGGGTACTCAAAAAGTATTTAATGCAGGGCAGGCTTCGGATGGAATGCTTCGCACAATTGCTTTAATCGGTCTTCTCGCACAGAATCCTGACGATTTACCCGACGTATTGTTTTTGGATGAACCTGAACTTGGCTTACATCCGAGCGCCATTGATGCTGTAGCCGGTTTGGTAAAAGCAGCTTCTGCCTATTGTCAAGTATTTGTAGCTACACAATCGGTTAGCATGGTTAATAATTTTGAATTAAATGATTTGATTGTTATTGACCGTAAAGGAAGAGCATCCGAATATACCCGGCCGGAGGATTCCGAAAGACTAAAAGCTTATTTGCAAGAATTTTCTACCGGACAAATTTGGGAGAAAAATATTATAGGAGGTCGTCCGTGAAAACCTTGAATATTGTTGTGGAAGGAAGTACAGAAGAATCTTTTGTGAAAGATGTATTAGTTAAGCATTTTCAGTCAAACGTTTTTGTATATTGTCGGAAAATAAAAACCGGTTGGGATAAAACGAATAATAAACCTGCCAAAGGAGGATTATTGAAATACCGTCAATTTCGGAACGATATTACAAGATGGATGGAAGAAGACAGGGGCAGAGAAAACACATTTTATTCAAGTTTCATTGATTTATACGCTTTTCCAAAAGACAATGAAAGTCCGTATTCCAAACAGATACAAGATATTTCAAACCCTTATGATAAGGTGAAAACTTTAGAAAAAGCCATTGAAACGAATATTAGCAACCCTGCATTTATTCCTTATGTACAACTACATGAATTTGAAGCTTTTTTGTTGGTTTCCCCTGATAAATTAGTATTTATGTATCCAAATAAGATCACGTACATAGAACGATTAAAAAAAGAGATTGTGAAATTAAATCCGGAAGAAATTAACGAAACTCCGCAAAATGCGCCTTCAAAACGTATTATTAAACATATACCCGAATATGAAGCGCAGAAAGCTCAAGTTGGTCCATTGGTTGCCGGAGATATAGGCATTGACAAATTAAGAAATCATTGTCCTCATTTTAATGATTGGATTAACCGGTTAGAAACTATATTATTAGATTGAAACATTAATAAACACAATGAAAGAAAAAGTAGTTTTAGCATTTAGCGGCGGACTCGACACTTCGTTTTGCGCCATGTATTTATCGCAGGAAAAAGGATATGAAGTATATACTGCCATTGCCAATACAGGAGGATTCAGTGAAGAAGACTTGAAAATTATTGAAGAAAAAGCCTATAAATTAGGAGCCGTAAAGCATGTCGCTCTCGACATAACGCAAGATTATTACAACAAAAGCATTAAGTATATGGTATTTGGCAACGTGCTTCGTAACGGTACTTATCCTATTTCCGTAAGTTCGGAACGTATCTTTCAAGCTATCGCCATTGCCGATTATGCCTGTGAAATCGGTGCAGACGCTATTGCACATGGAAGCACGGGAGCGGGAAACGACCAAGTACGCTTTGACCTGACATTCGACGTATTGGCTCCGGGTATCAAAATCATCACTCCCACACGGGATATGATACTAACCCGTGAGTACGAAATAAATTATCTGCGCGACCATGGATATGTAGCAGACTTTGCTAAAATGGAATATTCTATCAATAAAGGATTATGGGGTACTTCCATTGGCGGAAAAGAAACGCTGAAAAGCGAAGAAACTTTGCCCGAAGACGCTTATCCAAGCAAAATAACAGCTAAAGGAACGGAAACCTTAAAATTGGAATTTAAAGAAGGAGAACTTCATGCCGTTAATGGTGAGATATTTACCGACAAAGTGAAAGCCATTAATAAAGTGGAAGATATAGGAAGCCGGTACGGTATCGGTCGCGATATGCACATCGGTGATACGATTATCGGTTTGAAAGGACGCGTAGGGTTTGAAGCTGCTGCCCCCATCCTCATTATCAATGCTCATAAAATGTTGGAAAAACATACGTTAAGTAAATGGCAACTCTATTGGAAAGACCAAATAGGTACATGGTACGGTATGTTTCTCCACGAAGCCCAATATTTGGAACCGGTAATGCGTGATATGGAAGCCATGCTGACAAGCTCACAACGGAATGTAAACGGTACGGTTTCTATTATTTTGCGTCCTTATTCCTATACATTGGTAGGTGTGGAATCTTCTTATGATTTGGTAAAGAACGATTTGGGCGAATATGGAGAAATACAAAAGGGCTGGACAGCCGAAGATGCGAAAGGATTTACCAAGATACTTTCCATTCCCTTGCGGGTGTATTATGCCAATCAGAAAAAGAACGGAAAAAATGATTAAAGTAGGAATCATAGGCGGAGCGGGATATACAGCCGGAGAACTTATCAGAGTATTGCTCAATCATCCCGAAGCGGAAATTGTTTTTATTCATAGCAGCAGCAATGCCGGAAACAAAATTGCCGACATACACAGTGGACTTTACGGAGAGTGTAATTTGGTTTTTACTGATGAATTGTCGCTTAATAGCATTAACGTACTCTTTTTCTGCACGGCACACGGCGACACTCGTAATTTTTTAGAAAGCCATTCGCTACCCGAAGATTTGAAAGTGATTGATCTCTCAATGGATTATCGTATGGAAAGTGCTAACCACGAGTTTCTTTACGGGCTTCCCGAGCTAAACCGGCGGGCTATCTGCAAAGCGAAATATGTGGCAAATCCCGGATGCTTTGCTACTTGTATTCAACTTGGACTGCTACCATTGGTAAAACATTCGATGTTGAATGACGATGTAATGGTAAATGCTATTACGGGCAGTACGGGAGCGGGTGTGAAACCAAACCCAACGGGTCATTTCAGTTGGCGAAACAATAATATAAGCATTTATAAACCCTTTGCTCACCAACATGTTCCTGAAATTATACAATCGTTGAAACAATTGCAACCAAGTTTCCATTCGGAAATTGATTTCATTTCTTACCGGGGGGATTTTCCACGCGGTATTTTTGCTACACTGGTAGTAAAATCCAAAGTGGAATTACCTGAATTGGTAGGTATGTACGAAGACTATTACCAAAAAGATTCTTTTACACACATCGTAGATGAAAATATAGACCTCAAACAAGTAATCAATACCAATAAATGTTTACTTCATCTGGAAAAACACGGAGATAAACTATTGATTATTTCTTGTATTGATAATTTGTTGAAAGGAGCTTCGGGACAAGCAGTACATAACATGAATCTGATGTTTAACTTGGAGGAAACAATAGGACTGAAATTAAAGGCAAGCGGGTTTTAGACGCCTGAATAAAATAAAACCGGATACATCGGATAAGTATAATGAAACGTCCTGAACTTGTAAATAAAATAAAAGAAATCCTCCGGAAAGTGGCTCCTCAAGCGGAAGTTTTTCTTTATGGTTCGGAGGCAAGAGGTGATGCTCATGCTGATTCCGACGTTGATTTATTGATATTGATAGATAAAGAAAAACTGACTTTTGCGGATATTACGGAAATTACTTATCCTTTGTATGATTTGGAATTGTCCGAAGGCGTTTCAATCAGTCCGTTGGTATGTACCCACAAACAATGGTTTAACCGTCCCTTTAAAACACCGTTTTATATCAATGTTATGAATGAAAGCATAAAATTATGAAGCAAAAATTAGATATAGCCAGCATCAAAGCTTTGGTTTCCTATCGAATGCAACGTGCACAAGAAACATTGAAAGAAGCAGACACATTGACAAAAAGCGGTTTTTATAATGCAGCCGTTAACAGGCTTTATTATGCCTGCTATTATGCCATTATTGCTCTTCTGCTAAAAAATAACATTTCAGCTAATACCCATAATGGAGTAAAACAGATGTTTGGAATGCATTTTATCATGACAGGTAGAATGGATAATAAATATTCAAAATTCTATACTCAATTATTTAATGCCAGAATGAGTGGAGATTATGATGATTTTCTATGGTATGATTTGGCAATGTTATCTGAACTTTATCCACAGTCGGAAGAATTTATCAATGCTATTGACATTGAGTTGAACAAATAAAAAATTTATAGAATGAATCTCTTCGACGTATATCCCCTCTTCCCCCTCCACATTGTAAAAGGTAAAGGTTGCTACGTGTGGAACGACAAGGGAACCAAATATCTCGACCTTTACGGAGGTCACGCTGTTATATCCATCGGTCACAGCCATCCGCATTATGTAGAGATGATTAGCAGCCAAGTAAGTAAGTTAGGATTTTATTCCAATTCCGTCGTCAATAAGCTTCAGCAAGAAGTAGCCCGGCGGTTGGGAATTATTTCCGGTTACGACGATTACTCTCTGTTCCTTGTTAATTCGGGAGCCGAAGCGAATGAAAACGCCCTGAAGCTGGCATCCTTCCACAACGGACGGACAAAAATCGTATCTTTTCAAAAATCTTTTCACGGACGTACTTCGTTGGCAGTGGAGGCTACAGATAATCCGAAAATCATTGCTCCGGTTAACGCTAACAATCATGTGGTTTATTTACCACTCAACGATATAGAGGCTGTAAAAACAGAACTTTCCAAGGGCGATGTTTGTGCTGTTATTATCGAAGGCATTCAAGGAGTGGGTGGTATATTAACATTGACGGATACATTCTTGCAAGAACTCCGTAAAATATGTACGGCTACGGAAACTATTCTCATTTTAGATGAAATCCAAAGCGGATATGGACGTAGTGGAAAATTCTTTGCTCATCAGTATGCAGGTATCAAACCGGATATGATCACCGTTGCCAAAGGCATTGGTAATGGCTTTCCATTGGCAGGTGTACTAATCAGCCCGATGTTTACACTCGTTTACGGTATGTTAGGCACTACTTTTGGAGGAAATCATTTGGCATGTACTGCCGCTCTTGCGGTAATAGACGTAATGGAAAAGGATAATCTGATAGAGAATGCGGCTAAAGTCGGCGAACATCTGATGAAAGAATTAAAAAGGTTCCCACAAATAAAAGAAGTACGCGGCAGAGGATTGATGATTGGTTTGGAATTTGACGAACCGATCAAAGAACTTCGTAATCGCCTGTTGTTTGATTATCATGTATTCACCGGCGTTACCGGTACGCACGTGATACGCCTTCTTCCTCCGCTCTGCCTTGGTATGGAAGAAGCGGACGAATTTCTTATGCAATTTCAAAAAGCGTTAAAATAATCGTACTATGAAGATAGCCATTATTGGAGCCGGTAACATGGGAGGAGCCATTGCTCGCGGATTAGCACAGGGAACACGAATAAAAGCAGAAAATATAACTGTTTCCGATCCGGATAACGAAACATTGGAAACGCTAAAAGCATCCTGTCCTCCTGTCCAAACGACTCACAACAATCAAGAAGCGGTGGATGATGCTGAAATGGTAATCATTGCCGTAAAGCCATGGTTAGTAAAAGAAGTCATCGCACAAGTAACGTTCCACTTTGACAAACAGATTATTGCTTCGGTAGCAGCGGGGATTCCTTTTTCCGATTATATGGAATGGTTTAATCGGAGAATTACCTTTTATAGACCTGTGATTTTCCGTCTGGTTCCGAATATTGCCATTTCCCAATTGTCAAGCATGACACTGATTGCTTCCCTGCATGCTACCAAAGAACAAGAAGCTTTTGTCCTCAACCTTTTTAATGAAATGGGACGAGCCATGCTAATCCCCGAAGAACAAATTCCTGCCACAACGGCTCTTTCCTCTTGTGGTATAGCTTATGTGCTGAAATACATTCAAGCGGCTATGCAGGCAGGTATAGAAATGGGTATTTATCCCAAAGATGCGATGAAAATAGTAGCGCAATCTGTTAAAGGGGCTGCCGAACTTATTCTAAATAATGACACCCATCCCTCTATAGAAATAGATAAGGTTACCACCCCCGGTGGAATCACCATTAAAGGAATTAACGAATTGGAGCAAGCCGGATTTGGGGCGGCAATCATTAGAGCGATGAAAATATCTGGAAAATAAAAACAGGTAAAAACCATTATTTCCAAAACAAGCCATCTGTAAACTCGAGCAGACAGATGCCTTTCTATCCACATCTCCTGACTTCGTCACTAGGACACCTTACTCCAGAAGTCTTCATCAAATAGTCGGGCAATGAGTTTGTGTCGGTTTGTGATGATCATTGTCTTAGTGTATGTATTGCCGTTTTGCGGCATCTTTACGTTGAGTGTTGTAATGGTTTTTTGCAATGGCTAAAACTTTGTCAACGCTTAGATTTATTCCGTTTACTTTAAGAATGCGTTCAAATTCTTTATACACTTTGTAGGCTACAAAGCAAATACAAACGTGCGCTTCTATTCTTCGGGAGGTGAAGTGGAACATAGGTCGCATCTCCAATGTTCCTTTGGTAACACGATAAGCTCTCTCTACCACCCATAACCCGCGATATTGTTCATATACTTGTTTGGCAGGCAATGTTGTGTTGGTAATGTATCCCTTCAGCCCGTCCCATCGGGCATCCTCCTTTATCTTTTCCTGATTGATTTCTACTTTAATTGTCTCCTGAAGTTCAAGAAATTTATTGTATCCGCGCTTGTTGATGCCCTCTTTGGTTATTGTACCTGTGCGATAAGCTTTTTCAAGTCTTTTTATGCCTTTTTCTCTGTTGCAGGCATCTTTTTTCGCCCTCCCGGAAGAATAACCCACAATCAGGCGAGAACCATTGGCTTTTGTGTATTCATAAAAACAGTTGTCCTGCTTTTCCAAAGAAAGCGCCCACGACTTGATTTCGTTTCTTTCATTTTTAATTCTTCCCCCTATGATATATTGGTATCCTCCTGATTCCAAAAGTTCCACATTGGTTTTGTTCATCAATCCCGAATCGGCAACCACCACAAAATCCTCCAAGGTAAAACGCTTGACAAAGTCTTCTACAACCGGAATCATCGTATATCCTTCGTATTGGGAACCATTGAATAAAGAATACGACAGGGGATAACCCCCTGCGCTGACCAACAATCCCAAAACAACTTGCGGTTGGCTGTGCTTGCCGTCTTTGGAAAAGCCTGCGGCTCGCAATCCATCGCCGTAATCACTCTCAAAATAGAGCGTGGTAACATCGTAAAATACAAGACCTATCCGTCCTCCCAACAGCTTGCGCGTATGTTCTACGCTTATCTGTTGTATCTTCTCCTGCTCCGTGTTGTAGAGTTTGTCCAAATACCGGTAGATTTTGGAAAGATTTACATCTTCATCAAAGTAGGACATTGTTGTCCACTAAAAAGTGGACGCTTAAAAATTAAATAAATTTGGTTCACTAGAACCACTTCGTTCTTTGTCATTTTTGAAATTAGTTTTGTTGAAGAGATCTAACAGCGGAGTCTTGTCCGTA
>SNRY01000359.1_pt1 | contig 16618 bp, 16 predicted proteins | sample 4693421 | NCBI WGS metagenome assembly SNRY01 (sample SAMN11003215, study PRJNA524138) | termite gut metagenome | isolation source: Bacteroidetes bacterial symbionts from single cell of protist host amplifed... | host: Streblomastix strix ... | reverse complement strand
CCTTTACCTTGTACGATGTTGAGAGGAAAAAGAGGATATACGTCGAAGAGGTTCATTCTTTATTGGTTCTTTATTTGTTCAATTCACTGTCAACGGCACTGATAAATTCTTTCGCTTGCGGATAAAGTTCGGATAGCATCTCCGAATCATAGTATAGAAAGTCATCATAATCTCCACTCATTCTGGCATTAAACAATTTCGTATAGAATTTTGAATATTTATTATCCATTCTACCTGTCATGATAAAATGCATTCCAAACATCTTTTTTACTCCGGTACGGGTATTAGCTGAAATGTTGTTTTTGAGCAGAAGAGCAATAAGGGCATAATAGCAGGCATAATAAAGCCTACTAACGGCTGCATTATAAAAATTGCATTTTATCAATGTATCTGCTTCTTTCAATGCCTCTCGCGCACGTTGCATTCGATAAGAAACCAAAGCTTTGATAGTATCTTCATCCAATTTTTGCTTCATAACTTTATGCCTTCATTTATAACATTGATATAAAACGGTATCCGGTCTTTATTTCATTTAGACATCTAAAATCCACTTGCTTTCAGTTTCAATCCCACTGTTTCTTCCAAATTAAACATCAGATTCATATTGTGTACAGCTTGCCCCGAAGCTCCTTTCAACAAATTATCAATACAAGAGATTATCAGTAGTTTATCTCCGTGTTTTTCCAGATGAAGCAGACATTTATTCGTATTTACCACTTGCTTGAGGTCTATATTCTCATTTACGATGTGCGTAAAAGAATCTTTTTGGTAATACTCTTCGTAGATGCCTGCCAATTCGGGTAAGTCTATTTTGGATTTCACAATCAACGTAGTAAAGAGACCACGTGGAAAGCCTCCTCGATAAGGAATGAAATCAATTCCCGAGTCGAAACTTGGTTGCAATTGTTTCAACGACTGTTTAATCTCCGGTACATGCTGATGTGTAAAAGGTTGATAAATACTTATGTTGTTATTCCGCCAACTGAAATGACTTGTTGCTGCCGGCTTTACTCCTGCTCCCGTACTTCCTGTAATGGCATTTACCGTTACGTCGTCATTTAACATCGAATGTTTTGCCAAAGGCAATAATCCAAGCTGAATGCAAGTAGCAAAACATCCCGGATTTGCTACATACTTCGCCTTACAGATAGCTCTTCGGTTCAATTCGGGAAGTCCATATACAAATCCATGGTCATCACCCTTTATGCGATAATCCATTGAAAGGTCGATGATTTTCAACTCTTCCGGCAATACATGACTCTCCATAAACTTACGGGCATCACCGTGTGCCGTACATAAAAAAAGCACATCAATACCCTCAAGAGGCAACTCGTTTGTAAATATCAAATCACATTCACCGTACAATCCATCGTGAACATTGGCAATCTTATTTCCGGCATTACTATTGCTATTGATAAAAACAATTTCCGCTTCTGGATGATTAAGCAATATCCGGATAAGTTCACCGGCTGTATATCCCGCCCCACCTATAATTCCGACTTTTATCATTTCTCGTTTTTCTTTTGATTGGCATAATACACCCGCAACGGAGTGGAAAGTATTTTGGTAAATCCTTTCGCATCTTCGGCAGTCCAACCTTTCTGTATTTCTCCGTATTCGCCTAAATCGTTTTTTACCAAATCGTAAGCAGATTCCACACCTACTAAGGTATAGGAATAAGGACGCAAGATAATAGAAACCGTACCGTTTACGTTGCGTTGCGAACTCGTCAGCATGGCTTCCATGTCTCGCATTACCGGTTCCAAGTATTGGGCTTCGTGAAGGAACATGCCGTACCACGTACCTATTTGGTCTTTCCAGTAAAGTTGCCATTTACTCAACGTATGTTTCTCCAACATTTTGTGAGCATTGATAATAAGGATGGGGGCGGCAGCTTCAAACCCTACGCGACCTTTCAACCCAATAATCGTATCACCGATGTGCATATCGCGACCGATACCATATTTACTTCCTATCTCTTCCACTTTGCCGATAGCTTTCACCTTATCGGTAAATATTTCACCATTAACGGCGTGTAGTTCGCCTTCTTTGAATTCCAATTTTAATGTTTCTTTCTCTTTGGCTGTTATCCGGCTTGGATAGGCTTCTTCAGGTAGTGTCTGTTCACTGTTCAACGTCTCTTTTCCACCGATGGAAGTTCCCCATAATCCCTTGTTGATAGAATATTCCATGCGGGTAAAGTCTGCTACATATTCGTGGTCGCGCAAATAATTGATTTCATATTCGCGGGTCAATATCATATCACGAGTTGGCGTGATGATTTTAATGCCCGGAGCCAACACCTCAAATGTAAGGTCAAATCGTATTTGGTCGTTACCGGCTCCCGTACTTCCGTGAGCAATGGCGTCTGCACTGATTTCACGGGCGTAGTCGGCGGTAGCAATAGCTTGGAAAATACGCTCCGAACTTACGGAGATAGGGTATGTACCATTGCGAAGTACGTTGCCGAATATCATGTATTTGATGCTCTTATTGTAATACTCTTGTGTTACGTCCAACGTTACGTGTTTCATCGCTCCCAACCTGTACGCTTTGTCTTCGATAGTCTTTAGTTCTGTTTCGCTGAAACCTCCTGTGTTGGCAATAACAGTATATACTTCGTATCCTTTTTCTTGTGACAGGTACATAGTGCAGAAGGAAGTATCAAGCCCTCCGCTAAATGCTAAAACTACTTTTTCTTTCATGCGTTTATAGATGATAGAATCATAAAATACTACTAATTATCAAATATTCTCTAACCGGCTTATCCAATCATTAAAATGAGGGCAATTATTTCTTAATTCACCAATGCCTATATCACCGGCTACCAATGGTCCTACCTGAGCTTTTTGTGCTTCATACTCAAGTATATGCCTAATAATACGTTTTGAAGGAGCATTCTGTGGGGTTTCATTAATCTTTTCCGGACTCAATCCGTTAACATCCTTCTTTAACCGCTGTATATATGTCGCTTTATCGGGGTACATAACCAACAAATTATCAGGGGAAACAAATAAAAAGGTTTCAAACTCATGCAATTGTACGTAAGGAATAAATGCAGCGTGATTAATATCTGCTTTAATAGCCTTTTCTAACGCTTCAACTTTGACGTATGGGTCTGGAATACCTTGTATTTGTAGGGAATAAGGGCTTTTATTATCTTTAGGAAAGGCATATAAATCAATGAAACTCGAATAAAACGTATTTTCTCTACCTCTGTCCTCTTCTATCCAGCTTGTTACATCGTTTCGGAGCTTTCTATATTTCAGCAACCCTCCCTTGGCAGGTCTTTTATTCATAGTATCCCAACCGGTTCTTATTTTCCGGCAATAGACAACAATATCAAACGATTGAAAATGTTTAACTAACACTTCTTTCACAAAAGATTCTTCCGTACTCCCTTCTACCACTATATTCAACGTTTTCATGGGCGACCTCCGATGATATTCTTCTCCCAAATCTGCCCAGTAGAAAATTGTTGTAAATATACTTTTAATTTTTCGGAATCCGGTCGGGTATATTCAGATGCTCTTCCCTTACGGTCGATTACCACCAAATCACTCAATTCAAAATTGTTCACCATACTGATGGATTGCGTGGCTACAAACACTTGACAATGAGAAGAAACGGCTTTTATTAAACCTGCTACGGCATCAATGGCACTGGGATGCAGACCAAGTTCAGGTTCATCTAAAAACAATACATCCGGCAAATCTTTCGGATTTTGCGCAAGAAGACTGATTAAAGCAATGGTGCGAAGCATTCCATCGGAAGCCTGTCCTGCATTAAACACCTTTTGAGTACCCTTTTCTTTCCAACGCAAGAGTATTTTCCCAAACTCATCGTACAATTCAAAATCATCAAAGAAAGGGAGTATCATCCGTATGTATTTGACGATACGAGTATAATAAGGTTGCTCCTCACGTTGCAGGCGATACAAAAAACTTCCCAGATTATCACCGTTCTGTTCCAACCGTCTTCCATCATCCGCCGACCATTTCAGACGCATATTAGCCGTATCGCTCGTATTATGAAATTGATATACCGTCAATTTACGAAGCAGATTAAGAATAGAAGAAGCTGCATTATTAGCAACTTCCGGCAGCTTTGCTTCTTCATGACCTGCTCCGCAAGAACTCCACAGACATTCATCTGCCGTATCTTTGGATTGAAAACGATATTTTTCATCTCGGAATACAAGTCTGTCCGGTTTTGCAAACATCAAACTGAATTTGTATTCATTAACACCTGCATTTGTTTTTATCCGAATCTCCGCATCAATATTTTTGGTAACATCTGCTCCATCGAATAAAATATCATTGGCACCACCCAAATAAGAAACATATTCTTGCAATTTCCCATTTGAATTCAACATCCAACTTAGAAACCTAAAAAAAGAAATAAAGTTACTTTTTCCCGCTCCATTGGACCCGATTAAAACATTAATCGCATTAGGTTTAAAACATTCAATTGATTTGATGGTTTTATATCCTTGTATTGTAAAAGAATCCAATTTGTTTTTAACCATAATTACATTTAAGTTTTTAACTGAACATTATGCCGTTAGATTTATCAAATAACAATGATTCATTTTCATTTTTATTTATGCTTCTCCGGGTCATATAGCATGGCAGTACATATACAATACCGCCGCCCTGTTCGTACCAGCACATCGTGATTACAACACCCTTCACATCCTTTCCAGAAAGCCTCGTCGTCGGTCAATTCGGAAAAAGGAACGGGTACGTAACCCAGTTCTGTATTTATTTTCATCACTGCTCCTCCACTTGTGAGTCCAAACAGTTTGGCATCAGGTAAAAGCTTACGTGAACGTTTAAAAGCTTCTTTCTTGATACGTTTGGCTAATCCTTGCAAACGGAATTTCTCAACAACAATCAATCCGGAGTTAGCTACATATTGCTTGTTACCCCAAGTTTCTATATAACAAAAACCGGCAAACTCTTCACCACAAAGTGCAATAATGGCTTTCCCTTCTTTCATCTTCTGCGCCACATATTCGTGAGTACGTTTAGCTATGCCTGTACCACGCACTTTAGCGGCGGCTGTTATTGTTGCTAAAATGGTATCAACGTATATTTCATGGGAGGCATTGGCTACCATTACATCTATTGGGTTGTTCATTTAATTATTCGATAAAATACTTTTTAAATAGTTGAGAAAAACTTACGAATAAATCTTTCCTTGTATAATTCTTGCAACAATTCTTCCTGACTTTCTGTTTCTTTGCCGGAAAGTATCATTTTAATAGTATCTAAACGACTTTGTTTCTTTTTCATTTTGCATAAGCATTCTACTGAAGTTGCAAAATTATACAATAATCGGAATAGAAGAATACAAGAATGTTATATTTAATTCAAGTTGCTGCCTTGTATTTTTACACCCCTTTCAAACCCTTACCTGCAAGTGCTTTGAGTGGGGTAGCTTTTACAAGCTCTTACAAGCCTTTGGAAAGATATATTTTAGAGGGCGTGATCCACATGGCGCGTTAGGGAGGGTAGTCTCTACACCTTTTATAAATGCACACTATTATGGATTGATTCGTTGAAATATTTCGGAATATTTATGTAAATTTGCTGTTGTTTTATGACAATAGGTAAACACTATAAACAAGATTACGGGCAATGGAGAAACTAAACTTATTTTTGTTCTCGCTGCTGTCTTTAATTATTAGTAATACGGCAGATGCTCAACTGAGGCAAACGGTTCTTAACATAATCAATGCCGATACTGCGACGGAAGTTGTGATTGCTCCCTCTGTCGTTGATTCCGACAAGACGGCGAAAATGGAGAAGGCTCTTGAAGAGGCGCGTGTCAATGAGATGAACCTGCGTTTGGAAATGGAATATCTCCGGGCACAAATGTATGATTTGGATTCGTTGGCGAAGGATAAACAAAAACAACGTATTGACTCGTTGCGCACAATCACCGCCAAGATACCTGTGGTGGTAAAAGAGGATACGCTTTACTATCTGTATAGCAAGCACGGAGGACGCTCTCCCCGCAACAGGGCAGAAAATGTAGCCAATACCATACTTCAACTTGGTAAGAGGTATATTTTGCATCCGGACTCTGTTTATTGTGAAAGTTCGGATATTGTAACCGATGTGGTGTACGAAAATAAAGTGATTGCTTCATTCACCGATCAGGATGCGCTTTGGGAAAATAGTACGCGCGATGAATTGGCTGCAAGGAACCGGGAGGTTATTGTACATGAACTTCAAGAACTGCATAGTGAATACGGTCTGATTCAGTTGGGAAAGCGAATTTTGTATTTTATCCTTGTAGTAGTGATACAAGGTGCATTCTTTTGGGGAACGCGATTGTTGTACAGACGTCTGAAGTCTCGTGTTGAGAAGCTGAAAGAAACCAAGCTAAAGCCCATATTCATTTCTACCTACGAATTGTTTGATACGCAAAAACAGCTAAGTATCTTATTTTTCCTGTTGAAGATTTTGCATGGCATACTGATTTTGATACAGCTATTTATTTCTGTTCCTATCCTTTTTTCCATCTTCCCGCAAACGGAAGATTTGGCTTACCGGATTTTCTCTTATATATGGGATCCTATTAAGGACATATTTATAGGTATTATTGCATATATTCCTAATCTGTTTACCATCGTCATTATTTGGTATGCCATTAAATATGCAATAAAGGGTATCAAATATTTAGCCGGAGAGATTGAGTCGGGAAAATTAAAGATAAGCGGATTTTATTCCGATTGGGCACAACCGACCTATCAAATTATTCGCTTCCTGTTGTATGCTTTTATGATTGTGGTGATTTATCCCTTACTTCCCAAATCGGAAAACGGAGTATTTCAAAGTGTATCGGTATTTATGGGATTGATCATTTCGTTAGGGTCAAGCAGTGTCATCAGCAATATTATGGCTGGAATGGTAATTACGTATATGCGTCCCTTCAAGATTGGCGACAGAATAAAGCTGAACGATACCATAGGAAACGTTATTGAAAAGACCCCTTTCGTAACCCGTATTAGAACGCCGAAGAATGAGATAGTAACGATTCCGAACTCATTTATCATGTCTTCGCATACGGTGAATTACAGCTCATCCGCCAGAAACTACGGTTTAATCCTTCATACGGAAGTAGGTTTCAGTTTCGACGTTCATTGGGAAACGGCACATAGAATACTTATTAAAGCAGCTCTGGCTACTCCTGATGTTTTGCCCGACCCGGCTCCGTTTGTTTTGGAAATCTCGTTTCAAGACAGTGGCATTATCTATCAAATCAATGCGTATATCAAAGACGCAGACAAGATTAACAGGATTTATTCCGATTTACATCACAGGATTCAAGAACTTGCAAATACAGAAAGAGTTGAAATGATTGTACAGCGCTATGTAGCAACTCGTGACGGAAGTGAGATAGTAATTCCGGAAGCATATCAGAAGAAAAAATGAGTGTCAATTGATTGCCATTATATGCTCAACTTGCTTTTTAACACTCTGTATCCGCTGATACTTGCCCGTACTTTAGTCCCATTCTTGAGCCATACATTGTATTTGTCTTTCCCGAAAAGCTCAATGCGTGTAACCTGATTGGTATTAATAATGTACGAGCGATGAATACGTGCAAACGTAGGGGGCAAGTGCATTTCATAGTATTTCATGGTTTGCTCTTTCACAAACTCCCCACCGGCAGTAACGAGCATTACATAATCGCCGCAAGCTTCAATATAAAGCAGTTCCTCTATCCGTATAATATGAATACGTGCCCCTTCTTTGACAGATATACGGTCAATAACTTCACATACTTCCTTTTTATCGCCGGAGAACGTTCCCAAGAACTCCTCTTCTCCGGATTCCAACCCTTGTGTACCATACCACAGCACAAGAGAAAGCCAACACAAGAATCCGAATACCAAACACAAAGGAATAGTTGCCGTAAACTCCGGTAACAATTCCGTATCAAATGCCCGGAGACATCCGGCAATCAAAGACAAGGCACCGGCTTGAACCGTTACGGTAACTATGACTTGTGCATAAAAAGTATGCAGGAAATGACGCACATACCCATACAAAACTCCTGCCAAAGAAAGAAAAGCAACATACGTGGTACTTTCCACCCCTGCCCAAAAAAGTGTTATATGCCCATAAAGCACAAGGAGCATCCCAAGCATAACTGTTGCCAATGATGCAACAATTATGTAGGTAATCTTAAGAAAAACAGATCCGGAGAGAGGGTGAACCGCCATACTTAGTTCTTTATTTCCATTCCACCAAGGACAATTTTACCCCGAATAATCACTTTGCGGCTATTGTCGAACTCAACAAGCTCCGTACGAAAACGGTTATCCTCAATACCTCCGAAATCGCAACTTGCTTTGGATATGATGACCCATGTGTTCGGAGCATAAATTTCAATACCACCAAGCCTACATTCTACGTCAATATATGTTTCAGGGCTTTCCAAGGATGTGCGCCGCAAATCAATCAGGGTAGATCCGCATGAGTTTTTTATCTTTGCACCCTTAAATACAGGGTCAACAACAATTTGCTTTACCGAACCGAATGAAACGTCCGAGTAAACAAATCCGTTTTCCGAAGAATATACGGTTTCTTGAACAGGAGTATGATGCCGTTTTTTATCAAAAGGTCGTTTGAGTAACAATATAATGCCTATACAGACAAACAGTAGGGGCCAATAGTCGTGTACGTTGCAAGCCCATATAACATCAATACGGGAAAGCAGGAAAAACGTTCCGATACCGGTTACTATCAATCCGCCGACGAGATGTTTGCGCAAAATCGTTCCCACTCCAATGACAATTAAAAGCATTGGCCAAGAGATAATTACCCTGAAAATAGAATAGTCAATCCATCCCATGTTTCGTCCGAAGAAGATAACTCCTATCAAAACGAAAACAATACCCGGGAAAAATGCCGAATTTTTCATACTAAACTTGTTTTTATAAATTATTGTTCCTGATTATTATAGAGACAAAGATACCGTTCATAGATAGTCTATACAAGAGAAAAACGTTGAAACAGTCAATATTATTCTATAAAATACGGTATTTTTCCGGTGAAAGCGAAAGGTACACTATCAATTGATAAAAAATCCATACCTTTGAAAATTCAATCCGGTCCATGCAATTGTTTTTAATCATGTATGAAGAAACGTCTTTTAATTTTTTCCTTTTTTTTATCGTCATTTCTGTTCTTGCAAGCTCAGAAAGTAGGGCTTGTATTAAGCGGCGGTGGAGCCAGAGGACTGACATTTATAGGTATTATTCGCGCATTGGAAGAAAACAATATTCCTATTGATTATATTGCCGGTACTTCTATCGGGGCAATTGTGGGGTCATTGTACGCTATGGGATATACTCCCGACGAAATGGAGGAGTTGATTCGTTCGGATAACTTTAAACTTTGGTATTCCGGTCGAGTGGAGAGTGAATATGTCTATTATTTCAAAAAAGACCGTCCTACTCCCGAATTGCTTAACTTTCATATCTCTTTAAAAGATTCGTTGCAAACAAAGAAAACACAGTTTCTTCCTACGAGTGTGGTAGATCCGATACAGTTGAATATTGCCTGTCTTGAATTATATACAAGAGCTACTACCGCATGTAAGGAGAATTTTGACAGTTTGTTTGTTCCTTTTCGTTGTGTGGCTTCCGATGTGTATCACAAAAAATCAATGACTTTAAGGGAAGGAAGTTTAGGTGATGCCGTTCGTGCTTCCATGAGTTTTCCTTTTGTGTTTAAACCGATTAAAATAAACGGAGTGTTGGCTTATGACGGGGGATTATACAATAATTTTCCGGTAGATGTGATGATACATGAATTTAAGCCGGACATTATTATTGGGAGTGTAGTGGTTCCCGAACAAATGGAAGCGGAAGAAAACGATCTTATAGGTCAAATTAATAATATGATAGCGGATATAACCGATTATACGCTTCCGGACTCTTTGGGAATCCTTATGACTTTCGATTATGACAACGTCGGTTTGTTGGATTTTCATAAACTTGATGAATTGCACGATACCGGTTACAGGCATACCATGATTTTGATGGATTCCATCAAGGGGCGTATCCATCGGCGTACGGATGCGGACAGTATTCGTTCCGAACGGATAGCTTACCGGAATACTCTTCCTGAATTGCGTTTTAAACATATATATATTCAAGGAGCCAACCCCTATCAACAGGAATATATCAGAAAAGAATTTCGGAGAGGAGCGAATGATGAGTTTACTTATGAGGATTTGAAGTGGGGTTACTTTCGGTTGCTTTCGGACAATGCTTTTTCCGAAATTATACCTCGAGCGAAATATAATCCGGAGGAAAAATCTTATGATTTATATCTGGATGTTACGGTGAGGAATGGTGGTTCCTTCCATTTTGGAGGAAGTATTTCTACAGCGAGTTCGAATCAAATATATTTTGGAGTGGGTTACCAAAACTTGGATTATTATTTGAAAGAGTTTTTTATAGACGGGCAAATAGGCAAGGTTTATAATAATTTCCAGTTTATGACAAAAGTTGACTTTAGTACGGATGTGCCTAAATCGTTTCGTTTGATTACCTCACTGAGTTCGTTTGATTATTTCAAGAAAGAAAAGCTATTTAACCGTAACTTCAAACCGGCTTTTGTGAAAAAGGATGAAAACTTCGTAAAAATGAAATTAACGATGCCTTTCCTTCAAAGCAGAAAAGCGGAATTCGGTTTGGCATACGGACTGTTGAAGGATAGCTATTTTCAAAGTAACGTAATTGATTTTGAGAATGCTCAATACGATGTAAGTAACTATTCCTTATGGGGTGGTTCGATAAGTTTCAACGGGAGTACGTTGAATAGCCGTCAGTACGCTACGGGAGGGCATTCCGATGCTTTGGTTGCTCAAATAGTCAGTGGAACGGAAACATCTCAACAAGGATTAAAGCCAACGGATAAAAACAAGACCTACAAGAACGTTCATACTTGGTTGCAGTTGTCTTATGACCGGGAATCTTATCATAAGATAACTTCCAAATACACATTAGGTTGGAGCATTAAGGCTTTGTATGCTTCCAAGAATTTCTCGGAGAACTATACGGCAACTTTATTACAAGCGGGTGAATTTACTCCGACCCCTCACAGTACAACTACTTACAACTCGGCTTTCCGCGCTAACCAATTCGTTGCCGGTGGAATAAAGCCTGTTTATTTTTTATCCAACCAGCTTCATTTGCGAACGGAACTTTATGCGTTTTTGCCTATTTTCCCGATAGAACGGAACTCCATCAATAAGCCTTATTACGGAAAGGCATTTTCACAGTTTGAGTATATGGGAGAGGTGTCGTTGGTGTTTCAGGTGCCTTTCGGAGCAGTTTCCGCATATGTAAATCATTACAGTTCACCGAAAAAGGAGTGGAACTTAGGGATAACGTTGGGGTGGCTACTGTTTAACAGCCGGTTTGTGGAGTGAGGAATTGTCTTTTCTTCCGGCTAAACGGATAAATCTTTCAGTAATATGTTGTTTGCTTCTTCGTAATATCTTTCTCTCGAATCAAGCAATACTTTCCATTGTTTGTAATAACGGGTATCAATCTTAAAATCTTCGGAGCCGTAAGTATCCAATTTGTCAAGCAGTATTCCTACGCTTAACCGGTTGACATCCATAGCGGGAAGGAATATTGTTTCTCCGCTTTTGGGGTCGATAGAGATTTCGTAGATCAAATTGATTTCCTGTAAATGGTAGAGGGTTTGTTTGGTGAGGCGTATGGGTATGCGATGTTCGTGTGAAATCTTTTGTGCGGAATAAGGCGTTTCTCCGTCGGCAAAACGTTTTGTAATGAGCGACATGATTAATAGCGCAACGAAATCGCGATACCGGCGACTGATGTTGCGTGTGTCTTTATCGAAGCTGAAGTTGTGTATGTTTTGTCCTGCATAAGTAAGCTCCACTCCGAACAGGCAAATGCTCCATGATACATGAAGCCACAAAAGAAGCAACGGGATAGCGGCAAAACTACCGTAGATAGCATTGTATTTTGAAACCGATATTTGTCCGTTGATATATAAGTATTGGAAAAATTGATAGAGTGTGCCGGATAAGATTCCTGCCAATAGTGCATGTTTGAATTTTACTTTGGTATTGGGCATGAATATGTACAGCCCCGTAAACATCAGCCATGTCAGCACAAAGGGAATGAGTTTTACCAAGAAACGAAAAAGAGGAGTTAGAATGATAAATTCTTCTGTTTCTTTTATCACGGTAGTCATAAAGATGGAAAGCCCTCCCGAAACAACGATTAAGATAGGGAGTAACAGTAACATGGAAAAGTAATCGGTAATTTTCCGATATACGCTTCGGGAGGTCTTTATGTCCCATATATAATTGAAGGTGTTTTCAATGCTGTTTATCAGATTAATAACCGTCCACAGCAACAGTATTAAGCCGATGCCGATGAATATACCGCCGCTTTTCGTTTCCGACAAATAGGAGTCAACGAATTGAAGCAATGTTTCCGTTGTGCTGCTTTTTCCTCCGAGACCGTAACGAAACTGACTTTCTATGATAGTTGAGAATCCGAAACCGCGGGCTATGGCAAAGATAACGGCTAATATCGGTACAATAGCCAACAGGGTGTTATAAGTTAGTGCCGAAGCTCTGTTGACGAGCCGGTCGGAAATAAAACGATTAACACATAGATAAAGGGTCTTTACAATGTTTAGAAAATAGAACTTTGTTTTTGAAACTTCATTTTCGGTTATTCGCCAGATATCGTATGTCAGGAATTTCCAAAATTCGATTAATATTTTGTACATATTGTTTTTGATTTGTTCCCAAAAACGAGGAAAAATTATATAAAAGCAAAAAGCAGTTAACCTGTAAGCCGGGTTCTGTGTTTCGATAGGTATCGAAATATCCGTCATTTATCTGAGCCGTATGTTGCCATACGGCTTTAGCGATCCACCCTCCGACATGGAGCGAGCAACTCTCTTGGCGTCGGTTTACATGATCTTGCAACTCCTAAGACGTACGGCGCAACCTGTTGCCATGCTGCCCGGTAGGCTCTTACCCTGCCTTCTCACCCTTACCGCTTCCCAAAGGGAAGTTTGGCGGTTGTTTTCTTCTACGTTACTCTATCCTTGCGGATAGCTTTCTGTTAGGAAGTAGGATGCTCTGCGTTGCCCGGACTTTCCTCTTGCAAATATGGATTATGCAAGCGACAGATCGGCTGACTGCTTTTCTTACTACAAATATATGAAAAATTATTCGGCAAAATATTTTGTGAATCTAAACATTCTATATATCTTTGTCCCGTTAAAAGAATATCAGCAAACACAATCTTTTTTCAGTTTGTTTCTTTCCATAAAAATCCGGTTCGATATTAAAAAATTCGGTAGGTTTGAATAAAGAAGGTGTCTTATTCAAGTCGCGAAGCGTATCTCAAAGTAAAAATTTCTATCGGCATTGTAAGGTTTAAATGCCTCAAACACAAGAATTTTGGTTTGTTGCCCGCACACGAAAGGGTCAAGAGTTTGCTCTTCGTGATGCTCTGAAAAAATGGGAAGTGGAATGTTTTCTTCCTACTCATTTTGTGGTTCGTCAGTTAAAATACCGTCGCAAACGTGTGGAAGTGCCCGTTATCCATAATCTGATATTTGTTCATGCTACGAAAGAAAAGGCTTGTTATGTGGTGAATGAGTGCTGTGTTTCCCTTTTTTATATAAGAGATTTGCAGACAGGGGGTATGCTCGTTGTTCCCGACAAACAGATGCGGGACTTCATGTTTGTAATGGATTTGAATCCCGAAGGATTGAGTTTTGATAACGACAGGCTGTGCGTCGGTTGTAAAGTGGAAGTGGTAAAGGGTGAGTTCACCGGTATTGAAGGTGAACTTGTCAGAATCGCTAATCGTACGCATGTGGTACTTCGTATTCCTCAGATTCTTTCCGTTACCATTAGAATTCCCAAAAGCTATTTGCGTTTGCTTGAAGGAAGCGAAAAATTGAAGATTGGCGGTTGAAAAATATTAATAACAAATTTTTATGAGCGGTTTAACGACTCAAATTGTAGAGTTGAAACGTTTGACGCATGAATTGTTGTGTTTAGGTACGGACGGTTCTGCCGTTTATTCCGACAAGTTCTGCCGGTTAAATGAAGCGGTATTATATAAAGTCTAATAAATATTTTCGATTAGATTACATATTCTTTTGATCTGTTCCGGCTGGGTTTTCCCACACCATTTCTCAAACTCCTCTACCCGTTGTTCCATCGTTTTTAGCCACCTGTTGTGAGTAATCTGCTTTCTCATTAACCACCATACCCGCTCTATGGGATTCAGGTCGGGAGAATAAGGCGGCAGAAACAACAACTCTATCCGATATTCAAATCTCTTCAAGATGGGTTGCAAGCGTTTGGCATGATGAAATTTCACGTTGTCCAAAAGCATGTACACCTTTTTTCCCTCATAAGCACGCACCACTTTGAGTAAGAAGCTAAAAAAGGTGCGTGTGTTTCCCTTCTCTCTCACCTGCTCAATCAGACACCCCTCTTGAGGACAAACGCATCCGAAAATAGTTTTCCGCTCTTTCCCCCGCTGAGGCTGACAGATTTTGGGTTGTTCTCCTTTTATGCTCCACTTGTAAGAAACGGTGGCTGTATTAGCCAGAGATGCTTCATCCTCAAAAACAACAACACTCCCCTGAGGTAGTTCACTTAAGTTTTTTTTATAGCCATTACCTGCTCCTCACGCTCGCCGGCTTCCGGATAGTAGGCGCGTCCACGCTGAAAACTTAGTCCCAGCGTATGAAGCAGGTTATAGATTTGAGCTTTTTTATAACTTATACCGAAGGTGTTTTCAATATAAGATAGTACCATGGCGCCCGTCCATGTTGCCGAATGGTAACCGTATTGCTCGGGGGTGTTTAAAACCGCTTGCTTTACCATTTCCTGCTGTGCCGCACTCAGTCGGGAAGGACGACCTTTACGGGGACGGTCAATGAGTCCCGACAACCCTTCCGCATTGTAACGATGTACCCAATTGCAGACGGACTTGTGACTTATTTGGTAAAACGCCTCCACTTCTTCTGCTTTCTTCCCTTGTGCAATCTGATAAACCGCATAAAGACGAATGACTTGGGAATAGGTTGCATCCTTACCCAGTTGACACTTTATCGTGGAAACATCTGCGGTTACTTGCAATCTTTGTTTGGACATAAAAATGACTTTTTAGGAAAACAAAGATAAGCAATTTATTGTAAAAATAAATTATACTTTATATAAGATGTTCGGATGCTCTTTTCGGGTTAAAAAGTGAGAATCCGGAGGAAGAAGCACAACTGTGCTGTGCTTTGTTGGAAGGCTATCATGCCACCATATATGATTCTAAGGGAGATAAGGAAGAAAAGATACAGGCGATATTGAACCGTGCCTGGAAGGTGTTGGATGTTCTTCCCGCTTCGGCAGTCAAGTGCCGGTTGTTGTTGTGTTGTTACGGCGAAGTGTATGAGGAAGACTTGCTTAAGGAAGCCAAGGAGATAATCAATAGTTGGCAGGGCAGGGAGTTGAGCGAAGAAGAGAAGCAGGTGGAAAAGGAGTTGGCGGAGTTAAGGGAGTTAGAGAACGGGAGAAGTTAAGAAAAATAGTGTAAATCATAATATAGTTTATACATAAGCATTCCGTATAAATTTATGAATATATCAATCGTAGGTAGTGGTTATGTGGGTTTGGTAACGGGAGCCTGCTTTTCCGAGATGGGGGTATCTGTTACATGTGTGGATAATGATAAAGAAAAGATTCAAAAACTCTCAGAGGGTGTTATGCCTATTTATGAACCCGGTCTGGACGAGCTGGTGGGGCGTAATGTCCAAGCAGGCCGTTTACGGTTTACTACCGAGCTGAGTGCATGCTTAGATAATGTGGATGTTGTTTTCATTGCCGTAGGCACCCCTGCGGACGAAGACGGCAGTGCCGATTTGAGGTATGTTCTTGAGGTAGCCCGCACGGTAGGCAGGTGCATGACCCGGTATATGGTTTTAGTTACCAAAAGCACCGTTCCCGTAGGAACGGCAGGAAAGGTTCGCGCGGCGGTACGGGAAGAATTGGATAAACGCAATATCAAGGTGGAATTTGATGTTGTTTCCAATCCGGAGTTTCTAAAGGAAGGTACGGCTATCCAGGATTTCATGGCTCCCGATCGCGTAGTCATAGGTGTGGAAAACGAAAGGGCACAAAAGGTAATGGAAAAGCTGTATCGTCCTTTCCTGCTCAATGGTTATCCCATTCTGATGATGGATGTTTCTTCCGCCGAGATGACCAAGTATGCGGCAAATGCCATGCTCGCCACCCGTATCAGTTTTATGAACGATATCGCCAATTTGTGTGAACGGGTAGGCGCTGATATAGATAATGTACGCAAGGGTATCGGTACGGATTCCCGTATCGGTGGCCGTTTCCTGTATGCGGGTTGCGGCTATGGAGGTTCTTGTTTTCCCAAAGATGTCAAAGCTCTTGTCCGTACGGGCATTGAAAACGGTTACCGTTTACGGGTGATAGAGGCTGTGGAGAGCGTCAATGAGACACAAAAAAGCATTGTATTCGATAAACTCTCTGTTGCTTTTGGAGGTGAATTGAA
>SNRY01000358.1_pt1 | contig 16634 bp, 12 predicted proteins | sample 4693421 | NCBI WGS metagenome assembly SNRY01 (sample SAMN11003215, study PRJNA524138) | termite gut metagenome | isolation source: Bacteroidetes bacterial symbionts from single cell of protist host amplifed... | host: Streblomastix strix ... | reverse complement strand
CTTAACCTCTTGCCGGTGGGTGTAAAAGGTTTTGTGACCGTCGGATTTATTGCCGCATTGGTTACGTCATTAGCCGCTCATTTTAATTCTTCGGCTACATTGTTTACTATTGACTTCTATAAACAATGCAAACCCAATGCCGATGAAGCCAAACTGGTTTGGATTGGGCGCATGGCAACTATTGTCGTAGTTATATTGGGATTAGTATGGATTCCCATCATGAGGGGATTGGGAAATGTACTTTACGAATATCTTCAAGAAGTACAATCGTTGATAGCTCCGGCTATTGCCGCCGTATTCGTCATGGGGGTATTCAGCAAACACATCACTCCGAAAGCCGGAGAATGGGGATTGCTTGCCGGTTTCTTCATCGGGATGTTCCGTTTGGTGATGATGGTTCTCAAGCCGGAAAGCATGCAATGGTTCTTGGATGTAAACTGGTTGATATTCTGTATATTCCTCTTTGTGTTCACCATGTTGCTGATGGTTGTTATCAGCTTTTTCACTACCAAAGCCAGTGATGAGAAACTGCAAGGGATTACTTATTTTTCTCGGTCAACCGCCCAAAAAGCAGAGACAAGAGCCAGTTGGAGCTATTGGGATGTGGTTACATCCGTGGGAGTGGTGGCTGTTTGCATCCTGTTTTATATTTATTTCTGGTAAGAAGATAAAGGAAGTAGAGGGGGGCATTGCACTAGGGGTTATCTATAAAATCCGTTTAGCGTTCTTTCCAATTAAGTTGCCTTTTCAAGGCGCAAATTGAATGTACTTTCCTATCCCCAGCCAAGCAAAGCGGCGGCTGGGGCTGAATTAAGCCGGGTTTTCAGCCTGTTAAGAGAAGGAGTTAGAAGGAGATAGAGATGAGAGATTGGCGCGTAAATCCTACAAGCAAATTGTAGCGAAAAGCGTGATCCCGACGGAGTCGAGGGGTACGCTCCAATAAAGTTGAAAGTGGAGGGAAAGGGAGAATTGAAAGTGAAAAGTTTTTAATGTACTACGGGTAAATAAATACATTATCCTTACGGAAGATTCGAACAAGGAAAATTTAAACACCCCATAACGATAAAAAATGCAAAGAAATGTTACATATTCATCCTCTGTCAGCCTTGTAATACGTGGTTTTCGTGAGTTTGGCATGATATTTGCAGAGAAAGAGAGAGAACGGCGTATATACATAATATTATACGCGAGTGGACGCGATTTAAAGAAGTGTTTTTACAATTTATATATAGCCGGAACTATTTTTTCGGCAAGCCGGATACATGGAACAATGGTTGGACGAAATATTCGTTCAGCCGTTGCTCCGTTTTTTTATTCGTTCCATTGTATCCTCACGAATCTTCATGCACCCTTTTTCTCCTCATCTGTAGACGCCGGAAAGGGAAGAATCCGAAAGATTCAGAAAGTGATAGTTCGACTCCTAAGGAGTCGAATAAAGAGGTGTATGGGTGCATTGCTATATATGCCCACTGGGGTGCAAGTTCAGGGCGACCGCAAGGGTTTTCCCTATGTCGTTGCGTGGATATTCAAAAGGTAATCCAATATAGGGGCAAGGCATGCCTTGCCCCTACACTACGTGTTTTCCGAAATAGCGGGAATGTTATGCCGAACCGGAGATGTAAGTGGAAAGTGGGAGTTAGAGAAGGGGTGAAGGTTTGTGAAAGAAGGCATTGCTGTTATCGTAATAGAATAATTGGTAACCAAAATTAGATATTATTAAAAACAAAAACTCATTAATTTAACATGTTATGAAGCAAAAGAAGACAATCTTTTTAGTTGGAACATTCCTATGGAAGTTTTTGTCCATAGTATGTTTTTGTAGTTGGTCTCTTACCCTATCGGCGCAACAAGTCAACGTCGCCGGCGTTGTTTCGGACGACAAAGGAGAACCGTTGCCGGGAGCCTCCGTACTTGTAAAAGGGACTACGCGAGGTGTTATGACCGATGTGGACGGTTCTTTTTCAATCACTGTTTTGCCCAAAGATGTGCTGGAAATCTCCTTTTTGGGTTATCAGATACATTCCGTAGCGGTAGGTAATCAAAAGAGAATTAATATATCGCTTCAACCCAACCCCAACGAGTTGGACGAAGTAACTGTTGTGGCGTTTGGTAAACAGAAAAAGGAGAGCGTAATTTCGTCCATCAGCACCGTCAATGTAAAAGACCTGAAGGTGCCGAGCAGCAACCTGACTACGGCTTTTGCCGGTCGCGTAGCCGGTTTGATTTCGTACCAACAAAGCGGCGAACCCGGTCAGGATAACGCCAATTTCTTCATCCGAGGTATTACCACGTTTGGCGCCGATGCCAAGAAAGACCCGTTGATTCTGATTGACGGCATGGAACTGAGTACTGACGATCTGGCACGGCTCAACACCGACGACATCGCCAGTTTCTCTATTATGAAAGATGCCATGGCAACAGCTTTATACGGAGCGCGCGGCGCCAATGGAGTTATTTTAGTTACCACCAAGGAGGGGCGCGAAGGAAAAGTGCAGGTTAATGTACGCTTGGAAAACTCCTTTTCAAGTCCAACTAACAAGGTCGCCACCGCCGATCCCGTGACCTTCATGCGGATGCACAACGAAGCGGTGCTGACACGCAATCCCGATGGAATACCTCTTTATCTGTCCGAGCAAATACGCATGACAGAACTGGGAACTCATCCGGATATTTTTCCTGCTACAGACTGGTACAAGACTATGTTCAATGACGTTATCAGCAACCAACGCGCTAATATGAGCATCAGCGGTGGCGGCAAAGTAGCCCGGTACTACGTGGCTGCCAATATCACGCAGGACAACGGTAACTTGAGAGTAGACAGGCGGAATGATTTTAACACCAACATCAGTCTGACCAAATATGCGGTACGCGCCAATGTCAATATCAACGTGACCACAACAACGGAGCTGGTTGTCAGAATAAGTTCGGCTTTCGACGAATATACCGGTCCGATAGAGGGGGGCACCGATATGTACCGGAAGGTGATTCAAGCCAATCCTGTCTATTTTAAGCCTTACTACGAACCCGATGAACAGTATGCATACGCCAAGCACGTTTTGTTTGGCAACTATGGCAATGGCAACTACCTGAATCCGTATGCCGATGCATTGCGAGGTTATAAGGATTACAGCAAGAACATGACCCTCACGCAGTTTGAAGTGAAGCAGAACTTGGATATGCTGACGAAGGGATTGACCTTCCGTGCCATGGTAGATATGAACCGCTTTTCGGAGTTCACGGTGACGCGTGCATACAAACCTTTCTACTATAACATCTCGTCGTACGACCTGATGGATAATTCGTATGCCTTATGGCGATTGAATCCCAACGAGGGAAACGAATACATCAGCTACAATCCGGGTCAGCGTAATATCAATACGGTATTCTATTTGGAGTCGGTGCTTGAATACAACAAAACTGTGAGCGACAAGCACAGCCTCAACGGTATGTTTGTGTACACGATGCGCCAACAGAAAAACGGTCTTGCAGATAACCTTCAATTGTCGCTTCCCAACCGCAACCTCGGTATTTCGGGACGTATGGCTTACAACTACGACACCCGCTATTTTGGCGAATTTAACTTTGGGTACAACGGTTCCGAACGTTTCTCCAAGAAGCATCGTTGGGGATTCTTCCCTTCCGTTGGCGCGGCATGGATGCTCTCTAACGAAGGTTTCTTCGAATCTCTTAAAGAGGTGATTTCACAGTTCAAGATTAAAGGAACCTACGGTGTAGTGGGTAATGATGCCATCGGTAGCAATAACGACCGGTTTTACTATATGGCGCAGGTGGACATGGCTGCCGACAAACCGACATATTGGGGTGGAGGTCATTCAATGGCAGGAAACTCCAACAGAGCAGGTATTGATGTTTTGCGTTATGCGAATGATGAAATAGGATGGGAAAAATCCTATAAAACCAATATCGGAACAGAAATAGCTTTTGTCAACGGACTCTCGGCTAATATTGACCTGTTCCACGAAAAGAGAACCAATATATTACTTTCCCGCACCATACCGCAAACCATGGGTATTATTCCTGCGGTAAAAGCCAACCTTGGCGCTGCCAGAGGACAGGGTATTGATATGGAACTGAATTATGAAAAGATCATCAACAAAGATTTTTGGATTAACGGTCGCGGCACTTTTACGTATGCCACCAGTAAAGTTCTTGATTGGGAAGAGCCGGATTACAGCACATCGCCTTGGTTGTCACGCGTGGGATATAACATTAACCAAACATGGGGTTATGTTGCCGAACGTTTGTTTGTAGATGAGCTTGAAGTAGCTAATTCCCCACAGCAATTCGGGAATGTAATGGGCGGCGACATCAAATACCGTGATATTAACGGAGATGGTAAAATATCGGAATTAGATCAGGTACCCATTGGGTATCCCACGGTGCCTGAAATTAACTACGGCTTCGGGCTTTCGCTCGGATATAAGAATCTTGACGCTTCTTTCTTCTTTCAAGGCTCCGGTCGACAGTCGTTTTGGCTGGACATGAACGGCATTACCCCGTTTATCGACAGTAATTCCGACGACGGCAAGATAGGTCAGAACGCCGTATTACAGACCATTGCCGATAACTATTGGTCGGAAAACAACCGTAATCCGTATGCTTTTTGGCCCCGTTTGGCTAATTATTCGGTAAGCAACAATACACAAACGAGCACGTGGTTCATGCAGGACGCTACCTTCCTGCGGTTGAAAACCGTTGAGTTGGGTTATACTTTGCCTCAGGTTCTTATCCGGAAGTTATACATGACCAACTTTCGTGTGTATCTTAGTGGCACCAACCTGCTTTGCTGGAGTGCATTCAAACTGTGGGATCCCGAAATGGCAGGCAATGGCTTAGGTTATCCGTTGCAACGGGTTATCAATGTAGGGCTTACTATTGGATTTTAATATAATTAAACTTAAAAACGATGAGATCAATAATAAAATGTATAATATGTCTTTTTGCAGGCATTTTTGTGAGTTCCTGTGATGATTATTTAGACGTAACTCCCGACCAGATCCCCACCATTGAAAGCGCTTTTGCTGACCGCTACACAACTTTGCAATACTTAGGCAGTTGCTATTGGGCAATGCCGAGATTGGGAGGTTGGGATAGCAATCCTGCATGGATAGGTTCTATGGAAATGATAGTCAATAAGGAATATCAAACGGAATCGTATATGCAATTGGCATTAGGCAATAATACCCCTACTGTGACCTATTTCTGGTATTGGGGTTATCCGGGTAATAACAGCACGAGATCGCTTTACGCAGGCATCAGGGAATGCAATACTTTTTTAGATAATGTAGGACAAGTGCCGGATATGCCCATTCAGGAAAAAAACAGGGAAATAGCCGAGGCAAAAACCCTAAAAGCTTATATGCACTTCTGGTTGTTACGTCAGTACGGACCTATTTGTCCTTTAAGGGAAAGTCCTCCCGTCAGCGAATCCATACGGGGTGTGCAGGTCTATCGCGAGAAGGTTGACACATGCTTTGCCTATATCATTCATCTATTGGACGAAGTCGTTGATAGCCAGGCATTGCCGGAGGTTATTACTAATAAAACTTCCGAATTAGGACGTTTTACCCATGCGGCTGCCTGCGCCTTACGGGCAGAAGTGTGGATCTATTGGGCAAGTCCGTTGTTCAACGGTAATCAAGAATACAATGATTTTCTCGACCACAACGGCGAACATTTCTTTAATCAGAAAAAAGACGAAAGTCGTTGGGCGAAAGCTTCCGAGGCTTGTCGTGTGGCTGTTGAAGCTTGTGCCGCCGGAGGTATTCGCTTGTTTCAGATTCAAGACTATATTACCCAGCAGAAGATGTCGGACGAAACGCAATTGGTAAATACTTTGCGCAGCTCCGTTACCGAACAATGGAACTCAAATGTGGAAACAATCTGGGGCAGTACTTCCAGTCCTATGGGATCTTCGATGCAGCTTAATTGCATTGCTCAATTGGAAGGGGGCAACTCTAACGTGGTGAGTACGGTAAGCGTACCATTTTCTACCGTTGACTTGTTCTATTCCAGTAATGGCGTACCGATTGAAGAAGATACCGCCTGGGTCAACAGCGGCAGGTATGACAAACGTTTTTCCCTGCGTGCCGGTGACACCGACCACCAATATTATGTTGCTATCGGGGAAAAGACCGCCGACATGAATTTCGACCGTGAACCCCGTTTTTACTCTACGCTGGGTTTTGACCGTGGTAAATGGCACTCAAACATGTATTCCTATTTTGCGGATGAACAAACTCCTTTTTTGAAAAATCGCTGGAACGAATACTCTTCTTACCGGAATAGCAGCAACTATAACGTAACAGGATATTTCCCGAAGAAATTAGTATCGCTTGCATCCATATTTATGAATGCTAATTCGTTTGACGTAGTGGATTATCCCTCTCCGGATATGCGGTATGCCAGTTTATTACTGTTTTATGCGGAAGCGCTCAACGAGACTACACAGGGAGAAGACGAACGCCCTACAGATGAAGTATATGCTCTCATCGACGAGGTAAGAGCGCGTGCCGGATTGGAAGGTGTCATTGATAGTTGGAAAAAATACGCAGATTCGAATAAGCCTCTAACAAAACGAGGCATGAGGGAAATTATTCAACGTGAGCGTAAGATAGAGCTGGCTTGTGAAGGACAATACTTTTGGGATAGCCGCCGTTGGCAAGCTGCGCAGAAGGAACAAAACCGGCTGATACAGGGCTGGAATGTAAAAGCTATGGAAGAAAGCGGTTATTATACCCCGACAACCATATATATACAAAAGTTTACACGACGTGATTATTTTTTCCCCATTCCCGAAAGCGATATGATCAATAACCCGAAATTGATACAAAATCCGGGTTGGTAAGGAAGTTGCGAATTAAACATTAAACATTAAACATTAAAAATATGAGATACTTACTATTAATTGTTAGTGCGTTCTTCTTATTTTCCTGTACGGAAAAAGAATTGGAACCGATTAATAAAGGTGGAGAAAAACCGGGCGTAGTGAGCATAGAAGCGGTCGAATCGATAGCCGGAGGGGCAGTCGTTTTCTATCGCATTCCAGATGTATCGGATTTACTTTCGGTGAAAGCGGTTTATACCATTACTAACGGACAAAAAAGGGAAGCTAACGCTTCCTATTACGACAATCACTTGATTTTGGATGGATTTGCCGATACTTTAGAACACGAAGCTCAATTGTTTGCTATCAGTCGTTCTCAGCAAATATCCGATCCCGTACCGGTAAAGTTTACCCCGTTTGAATCCCCGTTGAGCAAAACAACAAGATCTGTCAGCATTGAACCGGATTATGGTGGCGCGGCGTTTAGCTGGATTAATGCCGACTCCGCTTCCCTGACTTTTGATTTGCTTACCCCTGATCGCAACGGTAATATGCAGACGGTAACTATTTTTCAGTCTTACAAAGACACCGTAGATTATACCATTCGTGGATATTTGCCCGAACCTCGGGTATTCGGCTTGATTGTCAGTGATAATTATGGAAATTCTTCCGAGATGATTCTTCCTCCCGACGGACAGCTTACTCCCCTCTGGGAAGACCGGTTGGATAAGAGCTTCATGAGCATACGACATTTGGACAACGATACCTATATGACAGGCTGGGGGTTTAAGGATGAGTTTCTGATTGACGATGACCTTTCTACTATCGGACATTCGCCCAACAACAGCTTGCCTGCCTCATTTACTGTTGATCTCGGTCAAAAAGTAAAACTCAGCCGTGTGGTGGCGCATCAACGTTTGTTTAACGATCAGTATTTCAATCACAACAACCCGAAATTTTTTGAGGTGTATCGCCCTGTTTTAGAGGAACTTTCCCAATATGGCTTTTGGTCTGACTGGAGAAAAATTATGACTTGTACCATTGTCAAACCATCCGGTTTGTCAGGGACGGAAGTGACCAATGAAGATATGCGTGCAGCAGCTAAAGGACATGAATTTTCTTTTCCGCGCACGATGGAACCTGTCCGTTACGTAAGATTCTTGTTCCCTTCCGGGTCCACATGGGGCAATGTAAATTATGTAGGTCTTGCAGAATTGACTTTTTACGGAATGTATGAATGAATTAATTTTAAAAATCGGATGCAATGAAAAAGAATAAAAATCCTATTATTAATTTCCTGTTGATAGCGGCTTGCGTAGTTTTGTCCGCTTGCGAAGGTATGATGGATTTCCATCAGAAACACTTAGAAGGCGGAGAAATTGTTTATCTGCCCAAACCTCTTTCCGTAGATTTTCTTGCCGGTAAGAATAGGGTTGTGTTGCGTATGTCGTTGTATAATTCCCCCAATGTAAAAACAGTAGATGTTTACTGGAACAACGGAAAGGATTTTCTGAGTGTTCCATTAACCCTCTCCATAGGATTAGATACTGTATATGTTCCTATACCCGAATTGGAAGAAAAATCATATACTTTCACGGTATATACTTCCGATGCTTACGGAAACCGTTCCTTACCTATTACCGGATTTGGCACGGCTTATGGAGAAATGTTCCAAAGTTCCTTAGTTAATCAGCCAATCAGACGGGCAGACCTCACCGAAGAAGGCGGATTAGTGCAATGGTCAACAACCGTTGACCATCTTTTGCTTAATGAAGTGCGTTATCTTACCAAAACCGGCGATTCAACTGTGGTTAAAAGTGTTGTCGGCATCAATCCCTTGTTGCCGGAAGTAAGAGCCGGTTCCTGTTTTGTTTACCGGTCTATGTTTCTACCCGAGCCAGAAGCCATCGACACTTTTTATGTGAATTGGACGCCATACGACGAAGCGTTTCCAGAGAGAATATTGGTCAACAAATCTACACTTAAAGTGCTTCAATGCTCTGATGAAACAGCTAGCGACGGTGGTGGTATGCACATGATAATCGATAATAATCCTGCTACCTACTGGCATTCCAAGTGGGACCCCAATGCTCCGTTCCCGCATTGGATAATTGTAGATATGGGAAAGTCGAGAAGCATAAACAGAATAGAAGTATGGCGCCGTCTAAATGATCAATTGCAGGATACAAAGACCGTTTACTTCTTAGTGGGTGATGTTCCGGTTTATAATGATCCCTCATGGAAAGATATCGGGCAAGTTCTATTTCTGCAGGATGGTGTTCATTCCCGAATATTTGATGTAGCTCCGGGAACAGATGCCGACGGACGCTATCTTCAACTAAAATTTCTTGATACCTACCGGCTTACCTACGCTAATATTTCAGAAATAGACGTTTACGTGAATTGATGACCGAAACAGGTTCTAAAATGGTTCGTGGGTTGGGGACAAGGCATGCCTTGCCCCTACACCGAACTGTGTTAGAAGAAGTAAAGAAGTTAAAGGAGGGAAAGAGTTAGGGGAGTTCAGGATAATTTAGTATCTTTGCGTGAGGGATTTTTCAGCCGCTTTCTGTGGATATATAGTCAGATACCCTGAAAGGACTTAGTTTAATTTTATAAATTGTATATAGGCCATGAACAACAAAAGAATCAATAGTGTAAGCAGGATGCGGAAAATCCTTCTTTCCGCATGTATTTGTCTTTCTATCCTTTCCCTGTCTGCACAGGGAAACAGTAATAACCAGAAATTCCATCAATGGGCGCCGACGCCGCCTATGGGGTGGAACAGCTGGGATTGTTACGGACCTACCGTAGAAGAACACGAAGTAAAAGCTAATGCCGATTATATGGCAAAGCATCTAAAAAAATTCGGATGGGAATATGTCGTAGTGGATATCCGCTGGTATGTGGAAAACGATAAGGCAGGAGGTTATAACCAAACCGACCCCCGCTATGTAATGGATGAATACGGGCGTTATCTCCCTGCTGTTAACCGGTTTCCCTCTGCCGCAGACAACAAAGGCTTTAAACCTCTTTCCGATTATGTTCATTCCAAGGGATTGAAATTCGGCATCCATGTTATGCGGGGCGTTCCGAAAATTGCCGTTGACAAGAAGCTGCCCATCAAAGGCACTAACGGCATTACCGCCGACCAGATTTATTCTCCCGAACATCAATGCTGGTGGTTGCGCGATAATTACACCGTCCTCGACAAACCCGGAGCGCAGGAATACTACAACTCCATCATTGAAATGTATGCTTCATGGGGCGTTGATTTCCTGAAAATTGATAACTTGTCAAATCCCTATTACAAAACGGAAATAGAGATGATTCGCAAAGCCATTGACGGATGCGGTCGTCCGATTGTGTTGAGCACTTCTCCCGGCGAAACGCCTTCTGCCGAATCGGCTCACATACGGACTCATGCCAATATGTGGCGTTTGGTGGGCGATGTATGGGACGAATGGCCCCACCTGTCCCATGTAATAGACGTGGCTCAAAAATGGTATTCCGACAATGAAGCCGGATGGCCAGATTGCGATATGATTCCTTTGGGAAGACTGTCCATCAGAGGAGAGAGAGGGAAGGACAGACCCTGTCGGCTGACTCACGATGAACAATATTCATTAATGACCTTCTTTACCATTTTCCGCTCGCCTCTGATGTTTGGCGGCGACCTGCCGAGCAACGACCCATTTACGTTGTCGCTTCTGACGAATAAAGCCGTTTTGAAAATGCATCGCGAAGGTATTGATGTCCGGCAGTTGTTCCAAAAAGACGGAAAGGTAACCGTTACATCCCGTAATCCCAAGACCGGACAACACTATCTTGCCCTGTTCAATATTTCCGATAAACAAGAGCCATTGGAAATAAGCGTGAATCTTTCCGACTTAGGGATACAGCAAAGCAAAGTCGTTGATATGTGGACGGGAAAATCGTTAGGTAAAGTCAGCAATGTATTTTCCGTAAAACTTGCTCCGCATGCTTCCGGTTTGTATTGCTTAACGAAAAAATAAATACAGATTAAAAATGCAACGTTCATTATCTTTATTCATCACTGTTGTTGTGAACTTGTTGTTCTTTTCATGCAGCGGTGCGGCACAAAAGCAAAACGTTGATATTTCCGTACTGTATCACAATCCTGTTTATACTAACGGTACGTTACCCGACCCGTCTGTCATACGGCACAGCGACGGCATGTTTTATTTGTATGCTACAAGCAGCAATGTATCTGTCTGCCGTTCTTCCGATTTGGTTACATGGGAATCCGTAGGAACTGCCTTTACGAATGCCAATCGCCCCAACTTTGAACCCAGAGCAAGCATCTGGGCACCCGACATCAATTATATCAACGGCAAATATGTGATGTATTACAGTATGTCGGTATGGGGAGGCATAAAAACCTGCGGTATAGGGAGAGCTACCGCTTCGCATCCGGCAGGACCTTTTACCGACCTCGGTCCTTTGTTCAGAAGCAATACAATAGGTGTTACCAATTCCATCGACCCGTTTTACATTGAAGATGAAGGAAAGAAATATTTATTCTGGGGCAGTTGGCACGGAATATGGGGAATAGAATTATCCGATGACGGTTTGGCGCTCAAAGGAGACGCTCTCTCCAAACGACAGATTGCCGGAACGGCTTACGAAGCTTCGTATATCCACAAACGCGGCAATTATTATTATCTGTTCGCTTCCATCGGTTCCTGTTGCGAAGGGGTAAACAGCACGTACACAACCGTAGTGGGGCGTTCGCAAAGTCTGTGGGGACCTTATACCGATAAAAAAGGACAGCTAATGATGAATAATCACCATGAAACGGTTATCGGCAAAAACCAATATTTTGTAGGCACAGGACACAATTCGGAAATCATACAAGATGATGACGGCAATGACTGGATACTGTATCATGGTTACCGGACATCCGACGGAGCAGGCAGACTGTTGTTTTTAGACAGGATCGTATGGGAAAACGACTGGCCTATGGTTAAGGACGGTTCGCCTTCAACAAACGCATACGCGCCGGTAGTTCGGGGAGTGGAAAGTTGAAAATGGAAAGTTGAAAGTGAGAGGGAGGTAAAGGAAAGTTGAAGGTTTGCGAAAGAGGGGCATTGCCATATATATTTCACCCGTTGGGGTGAACATTCAGGGCGATCCAACAATAGAGGGTAAGGCATGTCTTGTCCTTACACTATGTGGTTTCTGATGTAACGGGGACGCTATTCCGAACCGAGATTTATTTTGGGACAGCCGGGTGCCGACTTTCTGAAGATCGTCCCTACCGTATGGGACAATATCAAATTTCTCGGCAGCTCTCCAACCGAATATGTCGCCTTGCCAAGCAATCGGGTAGCAATTGGTTCATCGGTGTGTTAAACAACAGTATGGAAAGGGAAATCTCGTTGAACACCGGTTTTTTACCGGCTGGAAAATACACGATTGAAATATGGGCAGATGCCAAAGATGCCAGTAAGAACCCGAAGAATATCAAAAAGACAAGCTGAACTATTGAAGCCGGTAAGCCCTTGAAAGTGAAATTAGTCAAAGCAGGCGGATATGTAACGATGGTTAAGTTCAAGAACTAAAAAAATGTATATGAACAGGTTTTTAAAATCTTCAGTATTTTATTTATGGGCGATATTCTCGTTCGCCTATGAGAAGGATAAACCGGCAGTGATGGAAGTACTGCAATCGGATAAAAGCCAGCATTTCGACAGTGGAGAAGCCGGCAAGTCTGTAACAGTGATTACCAATCGTGAGATAACAGATATTAAAGTATCTGTAAGCTCCAACGAAGCGAAAACGTGGTGTACGGCAATTTTAGCAAAGAATCAGGACCAGGTAACGCTCTACATTTCGGTGACGCAAAATAATAAATTTACAGTACGTGAAGCCGAAATAAAGTTGGAATATACGGGTTTGCCGAGTGTTAACATTCAGGTTACGCAAGCCGGTATTAATCCTTCCATTCGGCAACTCGTTGTTCACCCGATTCCTCAAGACATTCTCACTTCTCATCACAATGATGACTATACTGTTTTCGTCCGTCTTCCGGAACAGGAATGGCAGGATTTGTACGAATACAAAGTGATGGTAGATATGGACAATCCTCAACCGGCATCCATGGTGCAGTTCGATTTCTCAGGGACAGTGGAATTGAAGGTGGCAGTGAACAAGGGCACAGTGAGCGACGTCAAGATACGCCCGATAATCAGAGGATTACAATCCAGGATAGAAGGAAACATTATCTATCTGACTTTATTGGAACCGGAAAAACTTTCGTTAGAAGTGAATGGTGACCGGTATCACAACCTCCATATTTTTGCCAATGAACTCGAAACAGAACAGCCTGATTCTAATGACCCTAATGTTGTTTATTTTGGCGAAGGGGTACATGACCCAAAAGATTCATCAGGAAATTTCAACATAACATCCAACAAAACTGTTTATCTGGCTCCGGGCGCTGTTGTCAGAGGTAAATTTGCTTGCAACAATGTTGAAAATGTCCGTTTTATAGGGCGAGGCATCATTGACAATCCTGTACGTGGTTTCGAAATCAATTTCAGCAGGAATATCGAAATCAATGGCATCACGGTTATCAATCCTGAGCATTATACGGTTTGGGGAGGACAGACTGACGGGCTGAAAATCCATAATCTGAAATCATTCAGTTGCAAAAAATGGAGCGACGGCATTGACCTGATGAGTTGTTCGAATGTGGATATTCAGGATATTTTTATGCGTAACTCCGACGATTGTATTGCTATATATGCCCATCGCTGGGGTTTTTACGGAGATGTAAGGAATTATACTGTTAAGAATGCCATACTTTGGGCAGACGTTGCCCATCCTATTAACATAGGTCTGCATGGTGATACGAGCATTGATGGGAATGTAATTGAAAAGTTGCGATTCTCGGATATTGATATTCTAGAACACGATGAGTACTATTCTGAATATCAGGGTTGTATGGCATTCAGCGTAGGTGATTACAATTTGGTGAAAGATGTGACTTTTGAGAATATCAGGATTGAGCATATTCAACGAGGGCAACTATTCAATCTCAGGATTTTGTTTAATACAGAATTCAGTTTGGGGATAGGCCGGGGAATAGAAAATGTAACCTTCAGAAATATTTATTATGATGGCTGTTGCGAAAATCCATCCATAATAGCAGGATATGATGCGCAACGTATCGTAGATGGCGTTTTATTTGAAAATATCGTTATCAGGGGAAAACGTATCAAATCGTTTGATGAAGGCAATATACGGGTTGGAAATTTTACAAAAAATATTACATTAAAATAGTATTGGGGAGTTGAAAGTGGGAGGAAGAAGAGAGTTGAAAGCGGAACGGGCAAGAAAGTTAAAGGGAAATAAAAAATGAAAGTAACAGACTTACTATACGACAGCAAACAAACAGCTTTCTCCTTTGAAATCCTCCCTCCACTAAAAGGAAATGGCATCGAAAAGCTATACCGCACAATAGATGTTCTGAAGGAATTTTCCCCCAAATATATCAACATTACCACTCACCGTAGCGAATACGTATATACCGATTTAGGAAACGGTTTATTTCAGCGAAACAGGCTTCGTCGCCGTCCCGGAACGGTCGCCGTCGCCGCCGCCATCCAAAACAAGTACAACATTACCGTTGTACCTCATATTTTATGCAGTGGCTTTACACAAGAGGAGACGGAATATGTGTTAATCGATTTGCAATTTCTCGGTATCATGAATTTATTGGTATTACGTGGAGACAAAGCCAAACACGAATCCGTTTTTACGCCCGAAGAAAACGGTTATACACATGCTGTCGAATTGCAAGAACAAATAAACAATTTCAATAGAGGGATTTTTATTGACAACTCGAAAGCCCAAGAAATAACCGTTCCTTTCTCTTACGGTGTGGCTTGTTATCCCGAAAAGCACGAAGAATCGCCCAATATAGATACCGACATTTATTGGTTAAAGAAAAAAGTAGAAGCGGGAGCGGAATATGCCGTTACACAACTTTTCTACGACAATAGGAAGTATTTCGACTTTGTGGAGAAAGCACGAAAGGCAGGCATTAATATTCCCATTATCCCGGGTATCAAACCTTTTAAAAGTCTTTCGCAATTGACTATGATACCCAAAACATTCAAAGTTGATTTGCCCAAAGAATTATCGCATGAAATACAGAAGTGTAAAAATGACAATGAAGCCTGCCGGGTAGGTATTGAATGGTGTACGGTGCAATGCAAAGAACTGATTGCTCATAATGTGCCGAGTATTCATTTCTATTCTATTGCAGCAGCAGATAGTATTAAGGAAGTGGCGAAAAGAATATACTAAGCATAAGTACTTTCTATTAAAACTTAGGTTCTCAACAGAATTTGATCTGACCTTCAAAAAACACATATTGAATCAGCTTAGTCGAAATAACCCTAACAGCCTGTCCAATAGCGAAGTGATGACGATATTGATGGACTTTCATTTGAGCGGGTTTCGGAATTTGAATCACTTTTACTTGTTTTTGAATTATTCTCAATTAATTTGTTTTATATTAATAAAAATACTTACTTTGCACACAATTAGAAATCATTGTTAAAACTATAAAATAAGATAGAAATGTCGAAGATTTGTCAAATTACGGGTAAGAAAGCCATGGTAGGCAATAATGTTTCACATTCAAAAAGAAAAACAAAAAGAATTTTTAATGTAAATATATTCAAGAAGAAATTCTATTATGTGGAACAAGATTGTTGGATTAGATTGAATTTAAGTGCATCCGGATTGCGCACTATTAATAAAAAAGGATTGGATGCAGCTTTAAACGAGGCAGTAACTAGGGGATATTGTGATTGGAATAATATCAAAGTAATCGGCTAAAATAAAGGAGAGGAAGACTATGGCAAAGAAAGCTAAAGGCAATAGAGTACAAGTTATTCTGGAATGTACGGAACATAAAAATAGTGGCATGCCGGGTACATCCCGTTATATTACTACTAAGAATCGAAAGAACGTTACCGAAAGATTAGAACTAAAAAAATACAATCCTATTCTGAGAAGAGTTACAGTACATAAAGAAATTAAATAAGCATTTATTAGATTATGGCAAAGAAGACAGTAGCAAGTATGCGCGAAGGTTCTAAGGAAGGACGTTCATATAGCAAAGTTATTAAAATGGTAAAATCCCCTAAGACAGGAGCTTATTCTTTTAACGAACAAATGATACCTAACGAAAAAGTACAAGACTTTTTTAAGAAATAATATAAAAGTATTATTGCAAAAACGTAGCTTCAACTATTCAATGCAACTGTTTGATTCATGGTCTTAAACCACGTATTTTGTGTGTATCAAAATTAAGTAATTTCTCGGATCTTCGATTCAATTTATGTTGAATAGTTAAGATTTGTTCATTCGTATAGTTTGTCTCTAATTTGTGAGCTAAGTAGTGTCTAAAATATAATATCGTATTTTCCGCCAAAAATAGTCAACACCTCCCTCAATCGTTCTTTGAGATTCTCAAAACAGCTATATGCATCAAAAGGTATCCATTGATACTTGATTCTTCGCCAAAAAATTTCAATTAAGTTCAATTCGGGAGAATAGGGTGGTAAAAAGAAAATCAATACATCTTTTTCTCGCCATTCTTCTAATTTGGCAATGAACTTGTTTGATTTGTGAATGGGAGAATTGTCCAATATCACAACGGTTTTCTTATTTATTTGTGTAACAAAGCGATCCATAAAACCGATAACTTTATCTGTATTGCAGGTAGATTCAAGCGCTTCAAAGAAAA
>SNRY01000357.1_pt1 | contig 16635 bp, 14 predicted proteins | sample 4693421 | NCBI WGS metagenome assembly SNRY01 (sample SAMN11003215, study PRJNA524138) | termite gut metagenome | isolation source: Bacteroidetes bacterial symbionts from single cell of protist host amplifed... | host: Streblomastix strix ... | reverse complement strand
ACCATTGTCCGAGGTTATGGTATGCACGTTTTCTTTGTATGGGTATAAAAGTCTTACTGCCACTTTGGAAAGAGGAAGCGCTTGTTTGCCTGATACAAGCTTCTCCATCAAGAGGAAACCTGTTTTATGTTCTGCCAGGGTGAGAATAGCCCCTTTGCCATCTTTTCCTATAATGGTATCTATCTCCCAGTCTCCGCAGCGTTCTTTCTTATCGACAACCGCAGGGCGAAACTCTATAGATATTTTGTTTTTAATACTTACCTGTTTGCCGCTAGAGGATCTCTTTCGATGCTTTAATTTATGGGGGTATGCTTCCATAGTGTACCTCCATCGGCTTTGTCCTTACGAATGAGTTGATAGATGCGCTCATGGGAAACCATACTAAACCCGTGTAATTTTGCCTGTCCACATATCTGTTCAGGCGACCACTGGTCAGTAATGAGGTGCTTTTTAATAACTCTCTCCATGTCGGGAGTGAGCTTCCTCTTGCCCTTGTAACGCTCTTTGCGCAGATTGCATTCTTCCTGAGCATAGGCTGCCGTGTAACCACGTTTACCCCTATTGCGAACTATTTCTCTATAAACGGTACTCACAGAAGTGTGAATCAATTCCGAAATCTTCTTCTTTGGAGTACCTACTTGCAATAACGATTGAATTTGATACCTTTGGGCAGAGATTAATTGTTTATTTTTCATGTCAAAACAAAAGTAAGTAAGTGAATCTTATTATAGGGAGTTTCGGCTCCCTATTTTACTTTTGTCGCAGTTGGATTTTGTTGCCCAATTATTCCTCCTTTTCTTCAATTATATAAATCCTAATTTTCGAATTTAAGAATTGAATTTACGATAATATTTATTGAGGGTACAAGAGAAAGACATAAATGGTCTTGATAAAAATACTCTAAAATCTATTACGCTGTTCAACTGGATTAAATCCGCTATTTGATGGCGGGTTGGTATGAGAATGCCGTCAGAACCAAACTCGTTCACCAGATGTTTGCAGTGATACGAAATAACAAATTTTATGAAAAAGATTATCGGTAGATACTTGCATAAACCACAAGAATATCCGCTACAATCTTTTTTGGGCTGAAATACACCCCAAAAAGGATTGTAGCGGATAGCCCGACCCATCGGGGAACGCCCTAATCAGTATCCTTAGCCCGAATTTAGGTTTGTAAGTAACGGCTATATTCTTTACGGATTATTTGTATGTTTTTAATTCTTTCTTGCCCTTAAAACCTCTCTTTTCCCTCCCGGCGGACCGGGAAGCCGTTCTACTACAAAGCCCGTATCTTGCAACATTCGCCGTATTGTTCCTTTGGCGCAATAGGTGGTCAAAATCCCGGAGGTATTCATACTACGATATAGGTATTCAAATAATTGCTGATTCCACATCTCAGGCTGTTTTTCGGGAGCAAAGGCATCGAAATAAATCACATCATAAGTTTCTGTGAAGGTGTATTTGGTAAAATCTCCTTTTATCTTATGAATGGTAAATAGGGGAGTAATATCCATTTCTGTGTTCCATGCCGTTTTATGCAATGCACGAAACAGGGGGGTATTACTATATTTCAGTTCCGCTATCGTTTCCCACGACAAAGGGTACAACTCAATACCGGTATAATGTACTTGCTTACGGAGTTCTTCGCATGCCAATAAGGTGAGGAAGGCGTTTAACCCTGTTCCGAATCCGATTTCCAAGATGCGGGGAGTAGAAACGGCAGACTGCTTCATGCCCATATCAACAAAGATATGCTGCGACTCTGTGCGTGCGCCTTTTATACTATGGTAGTGTTCATTTAGCGAGGGGACAAAGAGGGTCGCGGTTCCGTCGGCGGTTTTCTCAATAACTTTTTCCATCATTCTCTTTCAAGAATTCGATAGAAGCATCCACACATTAAAAGCGAACAGAGAGAATAAACCAATCCAGGAACAAATGAAAAAGATAGCGGAAGTATCGCTGTTTGAAAGTACAAATAAATGTCCTCCAAGGATACTCGTACCCACCAAAAGCAGTGGTAGAAGATTGGTGCATTGATCCGGCTGCAGAATGATGAATAAGAATATACACGTGTTCAATATCATAAAAAAGCGGAGGAATACGCGAGTGCGTATTTTGTCCATATAACTTGTAACATAGCTATGGATGGAACTTACTACACATAGAATGGAGATAAACCCAAGCGTTACCCATTCCCAAATCTGGAATTTAAACCCGATTGCTTGAAAGTTTACCAGTTCAATGAAAGGTTGGTAGAATAAATCCATTCTGTGGGCAGGAAAAGCGTATCCGAGCAAAAACCAATAAGGCACCCCCCAGCCAATAAGCAAAGCAAAAAAGCTACGGATACTGAGCGACCGGAAACTGTTTGCTCCAATAATTAACACCGGTATAAAATAAGTCAATTGCGGATAGAGCAAACTGCCAAGCCCTGTGAAAAGTCCTGCATGGAATAAATATCCCGATGAATTGTAGTATTGTTGGTAACTTTCAAACAAATAATATATGGATATTAAAAAAAATAAGGCTGCAATGTTTCCTGCATATAAAACATAGGAGCCGGGCCAAACAGAAAGGGATAGAAAAAAAAGAGAAGCAGGTATCGTTACCCTCATTCGGATAAGTCCGAATTGATTGTTGAATACGGAAAGGAAATAACCTATTACAAAATAAAGGATGATACAGAACACTTTGTCTGTCCACCAAGGGAAACAAAAATCATGTATTATTTTCCAAGCAGGATAGGAAATCTCTTTTTCAGGCAAACCGGGCAATAAGAAAGGAGGGGCTAACCAAAAAAGGAGAGAGATGATGATAGCAACAGCAAGCGTATATTGCCCTGTTGTTATTGCTTTTTGTATTTGTCTGGGGGTCATCATGATAAATCGAATCCGATGTCTTTGCGGAAGTATTTGTTTTCAAACCGAATGATATCCGCTGCTTGGTAGCTTTTGCCCAAAGCTTCTTCTTGGCTTTCTCCGTAAGAACATACGGCAATAACACGCCCTCCGTCTGTAACGATGTGCCCGTCTTTCACGGCAGTGCCGGCATGAAATAGGATGCTACCGGTTGCTGCTGCCGACTCAAAGCCGGTCATTACATAGCCTTTTTGATAACTTTCGGGGTAGCCTCCGCTTACCAGCATTACGCAAGCGGCTGTACGCGGGTCAATAGTCAAGCTTTTCGTGTCAAGATTGCCTGCGTGTATGCCTTCAAACAAATCAACAATATCGCTTTGGATGCGAAGCATGACGCTTTCCGTTTCAGGGTCTCCCATACGGGCGTTGTATTCAATCACCATCGGATTACCTTGCACGTTGATAAGTCCCAAGAAGATAAATCCTTTATAAAGAATGTGCTCTTGCTTCAAGCCATTGATGGTAGGCTCAATAATTCGTTCGCGCACTTTCTTCATAAATTCCTCATCGGCAAACGGTACGGGACTAATGCTTCCCATGCCACCGGTATTAAGCCCTTTGTCTCCTTCGCCGATGCGTTTGTAATCTTTGGCTACGGGAAGCACCTTATAATGTTCTCCATCCGTAAGCACAAACACGGAACATTCTATACCGGAAAGAAATTCCTCGATGACCACCGTTGCACTTGCCTGTCCAAACATACCACCAAGCATTTCCTTCAATTCCTTTTGTGCCTCTTCGAGTGTCGGGAGGATAAGTACACCTTTTCCGGCACACAATCCGTCGGCTTTCAGCACGTAAGGAGGGGCGGGGAGAGTCTGTAGGAAAGCAAACCCTTCATTCAGCGTGGTAGCGGTAACACTTTTGTAACGTGCTGTGGGGATGTTATGCCGTTGCATAAAGCCTTTGGCAAATTCTTTGCTGCCTTCCAACTTAGCTCCCTGTTTTGAGGGACCAATAACGGCAATGTGTTTTAGCTCGTTGCCGTCATTAAAGAAATCATATATCCCTTTCACTAAAGGGTCTTCCGGACCAACAACTACCATGTCTATTCCCTTTTCAAGCACGAAAGCTCTTAAACCGGCAAAGTCTGTAGGTTTAATATGGATATTCTCGCCAACAGCACTTGTTCCGGCATTTCCCGAAGCGATGTAGAGCTTTTCTATTTTCGAGCTTTGGGCAATTTTCCATGCCAAAGCATGTTCACGTCCTCCGGAGCCTAAGAGTAAGAGTTTCATTTTCTTATATGTCAATAAGCCAAATTATCCGTTATGTATTTCGTTATCTTCTCATATAAATGTATCCGGTCTTTTCCCGCTACGTTGTGTTTATGACCCGGATAGATAAACAGGTCGGGATATGTTCCGGCATCTACGCAGGCTTTTAGAAAAGATAATGAATGTTGTGGAACGCAAGTATCATCGTGATCATCATGAATAATTAAGAGGTTCCCTTTCAGATTACCGGCTATGTTATTCAGATTACTTTCCTCGTATCCTTCAGGATTTGTTTGCGGAGTATCCATATAGCGTTCGCCGTACATCACCTCGTAATACTTCCAATCAATAACCGGACCGCCTGCTATGCCTGCTTTGAACACATCGGGATAGCGAAGCATGAGGGCGGTAGTCATGTGACCGCCGTAACTCCATCCGTGTATCCCCATTCGGGTGTCGTCTACAAAGGGGAGGCTTTTCAAAAATTCAACGCCCTTTATTTGGTCTTTACATTCTTCAACACCCAGATGGCGGAAAGTGCAGTTTTCAAACTCCAACCCGCGATTATCACTTCCTCGGTTATCCAACGTAAACATGATGTAGCCTTTATTTGCCATGTATATATCCCATGGTCGCGCCCCGTATTGCCAACTATTGGTAACCATTTGCGCATGAGGACCACCATATACATAAACGATAACGGGATATTTCTTATTGGGATCAAAATTGGGAGGAGTAATCAGACGATAGTACAAATCGGTAATTCCGTCGGCAGCTTTTATAAGGCCTGTTTTGATATTGGGTTTTATATAATTGTCAAATGGGTCTTTTGCCGTCAACAGATTGATACTATTATTATTCTTTAGGTCAATGATATTTATGCTTCGCGGAACTTCGGGCGAAACGTATCGGTCTATTAGGTAATTCCCCGAAGGGCTAAGTTGACCGTTGTGTACTCCTTCATCTGCCCCCAATAAAGTGCGCTTTCCCGTCTGTACGTTTACTTTAAATAAATTAGCCTGAAGGGGTGATAACTCCGTACTGGCGATAACAAGTTCTTTCTTTTTCGTATGGAATCCCACAATCTCTTTCACAAGCCAATTCCCGGAGGTAAGTTGTTTCACTTGCTTACCATTTATATCATAGATATAGAGGTGATCAAACCCATCTTGTTGACTTTGGTAAATAAATTGTTTGTCGTTCCAAGGCAAAAAGGCAATCGGATGTCGGGGTTCTACATATTTGGAATAGGTTTCTTCTAAAAGAATAGTTTCCGGTTCACCCGTTTCTGCATTATATCGACATAATTTGGCGAGATTTTGGTCACGATTTACTTCAATGAGATAGAGGTTTCTCTCGTCAGGAGACCAGCTAATGTTGGTGAAATAGCGGTCGGTCGGGTCGCCGGTATTTAGATAGACGATTTTCTTGCTAATGGGATTATAAATACCGATACTTACTTGATGGCTCGTCATACCTGCCATAGGATAACGGACATAGTTTACCTCGCCCGTTCGCGCGGTAATATCAACTAATGGGTATTGCGTTACCATTGTTTCGTCCATGCGGTAAAAAGCGAGCAAATTTCCTTTTGGACTCCAGAAGGTTCCTTTATGGATTCCAAATTCATTCCGGTGTACCGACTGCCCGCAAACAATATCTTTTGGCTCTTGAGTAACGCTTATATCATCTACATAAAGATTATTGCCGATGGTATAAGCTATATGATAACTTTCCGGGTAAAAGTCAATGTTTTCCGCCCCCTGCGTAAACGGTAACGTTTTTATCACACGGTTCGTTTTGAAATCATAGATAACGTATTTATCCGGTAATGGGATAAGCACTTCCCATTTGTCTTGCCAATGAAAAGCGGTAGTACGCAGATTCGACAAACGCCCTAATTGTTCCGTGTCCAGCACTTTACGAAGTTGTTCGCGAGTAAAAAGCACCTCTTCATTGCCCGAAAGAGGGTCTATGGTATATACATTATCAATATCCGCTTTGATACACTTATCATTCCACCATTGGAGGTTGTACAGATTCTCAACATAGCGATAATTTGCTCCACTGGAGATAAGCTCGTCCAATGTCGGCGTTTTCAATTCTTGTGCCATCGCATTTACGGTAAAGAATGAAAGTAGAAGAATAGAAATAAGTTTTCTCATAGATTGGGTATGTTTTGATTCTCTCTTTTGGAAAAAGAGTTGATATGGGGTTCTTCTGTCTTTTTGAAATCCTTATACTTCCCTCCGAATATCTGGTATTTGCGGAATTCACACTCTAACGAACCATTAAACAATGGTATTCTTTCATCGGGTTTCAATCCGATTTGTTCAAAACATTCCTCGCGGTAACTCAATATCCAGGCATCGTTGCCGCAAAAGGCATGTTTCAAGCGTTCGCCTATTGTCCGGTACAAATCCAATAAATTCCGCGAAGAAACACGTTCTCCATAAGGCGGATTGGTTACAAGAATGGCTTTGTTTTTCGGTTGTTCAAACTGCTGAAAGGGTTGCAACTTCAGTATAATATCTTTTGATATTCCTGCAGATTTTATGTTGTGTTTGGCTATCTCGTATGCTTGAGGGCTGTTGTCATAGGCGTAAATCTTGTTTTTGAACTCGCGTTCTTGGCTGTCGTCATTATATACGGCATCAAGCATATCCTTGTCAAAGTCTGCCCAACGTTCGAAAGCAAACTCTTTGCGATACACTCCCGGTGCAATGTTGTTAGCTATTAATGCCGCCTCAATAGGGATAGTACCAGAACCGCACATAGGGTCAATAAAATCACATTCCCCTTGCCAACCGGTCAATAATATCATTCCGGCAGCCAACACTTCGTTGAGCGGAGCCTCTACTGCCTCTTGACGATAACCACGGCGGTGCAATGATTCTCCTGATGAATCAAGAGATAGCGTGCAACGATCGTGTGCAATGTGTATATTCAGTTGTATATCGGGATTATTGAGACGAACAGAAGGACGTTCCCCTTTTTGTTCACGGAAATAATCCACAATAGCATCTTTTACCTTATACGAAACAAATTTGGAATGGCGGAATTCTTCACTATACACAACGGCATCCACAGCAAAACTTTTCTTCACGTCCAGAATCTTATCCCATTTGATCGTCTTTATTTGTTCGTAAACCTCATCGGCATTTTTCGCCGTGAAATGCTTAATGGGTTTCAAGATACGGATAGCAGTACGCAGACAGAAGTTCGTTTTGTACATTAGTTCTTTGTTGCCGGTGAAAGACACCATACGTCTTCCTATTTCTATGTTATCGGCTCCTAAAGCTATCAACTCCCTTGCCAATACTTCTTCCAGACCTTGAAAGGTTTTGGCAATCATTTCAAATTGCTCCATGGTGTGTTATAGTGTGAATATCTTTGATTGACTTTTTACCCTCTTCTCTGCACTATCCTTGCATACGGCGCAACGTCTTCTGTTACCCATATATTACCTCCTACCACGGCGCCCTGCCCTATGGTAATACGTCCCAGAATGGTAGCGTTGGAATATATAATCACATCATTTTCTATTATCGGATGGCGTGGAATACCTTTGAGTGGTTTGCCGTCGGTATCCAAAGGAAAACTTCTGGCTCCCAAAGTAACTCCCTGATACAACTTCACGTTGTTGCCGATGATGCTCGTACCGCCAATCACAACCCCCGTTCCATGATCAATAGTGAAATAATTGCCAATCTTCGCTCCGGGGTGGATGTCAATACCTGTTTCTCTATGTCCCATTTCGGTAATGATGCGTGGAATGAGAGGAATGCCCAGTTCTCTCAATTCGTATGCAATGCGGTAATTGGAAATGGCTCTGATTGCCGGATAACAACAGATAACCTCACCGGGACTTTCGGCTGCGGGGTCTCCATTGTAAGCGGTATCTACATCGGTAGCCAGTATCGCCCTTATATGGGGTAATTTACTGATGAACTTTGCTGCCGACAAGCTTGCCTTTTCGCGTTTAAAGTCCTTAGATTCGTCGCACGGTTCATCTCTGGTGAAATAGATCGCAGCGAGTATTTGCTCAACTAATAGGTTGAATAAGGTTTCAACGCTAACTTCAATGTGATGATGTATGTTTTGTTTGTCAGCAGTTGGGCTTCCGTAATAACCGGGGAAAAGGATAGTGCGTGCAAGCTCAATAATGTCATTCAGAGCTTGTCCCGACAGCAGAGGTTCACCCTCCTTATATTGATGACATAGTCCTTTGCATGATTCATTTTCTGAAAGTTTATCAACTGTTAGGGTTAAAGTCTTGGTAATGTCTGAAGAATCCATGTAACCTTTGTATATTTTGTTGACAAAGGTAGAAAGAATGAGATTAAATGCAATAAGTATCTTCCTTTTAATTTACCCGCTACTCAGCCGGGTCAAAGGAGAAGTATTGTCCGAAAAATCCGTAGTGCGTTTATAGAATAGAAAGAATTTGGGCGTGCCCCCCGTCTTGGGGTTCAAGGAAGTGAGTGGGGTAGAGGCGGGGGGTTAGGCTATCCGCTACAATGCTTTTTGTTCGCGCCCTCACAAAAAGCATTTTCGCTTCTATCCTTCACGCGCCATGCGGACTTCGCTGCCTGCACCCGGTTAAAAATCCCCACAAGCAACGCCAAAACATTTCTACAGCCAAACTTGGCTATAAAGGCGAAAATCTGAATTATGCACGGCGCATACCGGAATTATGCCGGTGGCATACTAATAATATCCCACCGACATATCGAAATATGCCAAGGGCATAATCAAGTATGCCTATGGCATACGAAGAATATAAAGGTGGCATACGGGAGTATGCCGGCAGCAACCCCGAAGTATGACAATAGCACATGAAAACAAACCGATAACCATCAGAAAGATGACAAAGTAGCCATCGAAAAGATGAATACCTTCCACTTTCAATTTTTCACTTTCCATTTCTCTGTATTGACGGGGCGTATAGAAAGTCTAACGCCTTCCACCTCTTTGCCTCCCCACGTGTCAAATCAAAAAATCCACACAGGGTATGCCCAAATCTATTGAAAGTAAAAATTGCAAAGTAAGGAGTTATAGGGTTTGTTCCAACGGGTGATTTCTTATAAAGACGCTACGGGTTCGACGAAGTATCACCTCTTTAACCACGGCTCCGGATCAAGTTTCTCTTTTTCTACGCGCAATTGGAAGTGTAATACCGTTCTATTGTTATTGGCAGGGTCGGAAAAGATGCGCCCGATGACTTGTTCTGCTTTTATATCATCTCTCTGCTTTACGCTTGTGGTAGAAAGATTACAATACACCGATATGTAATTGCCATGACGTATCAGTATGTTAAACAGTCCGTTGAGGGTGAAAATTGCAGCCACCTTCCCATCAAATACAGCTCTCGCGTATGCTCCCGGTTGCCCTTGAATGTCAATACCTTTGTTGTCGAGTGTTACGCCTTTCAAACCCTTTACGTCGTATTCGCCGTACCGGCTGACAATGATGGAAGTACCGGTAAGTGGTATAGGCAATTTGCCGCGTTGACTTGCAAACTTTTGAGAAAGAGTACGGTCGGTTTCGCTCAAATCAGATTTCTTATCTTTTTTCTTATCTTTGGACGATGATTGGAGTGTTTCCTTTTCGGCACGTTTACGAATCTGTTCCATTTCTTCGACTACCAGCCGGTCTATTTGACTATTTAATTGATTGGCTTCCTTCTTTTTTTGGTTTATTTCGTTTTGCAGGTTCTTTTGCTGCTTTTGTAAGTTACTTACTAAATTACGTTTATCTTGCTCTTCTGTTTCCAATTTAATTCTTTCCCGTTCACGCGCATCTAACAAAAAAGCTTGAGCTTTTTTTGTTTCCATGAGTTCGGCAGTTTTCTTCGTTACCCGTTCTTGTTGCCTAAAGATGTCTTCTCCTTGTATCCGTTGAAAATCAGCATATTCGCGGACATAACGCAAACGACGGTAGGTCTGTTTCAAATCTTCCGCTGAAAGAATAAACATCAACTTTTCTTGTATCGTTTTGTTTTTATAAAGATACCGAACGGATGCTGCATAATTCTTTTTCCTCTCCTCCAAACTCTTTTGCAAGCTTTGGAGCTGGGCATTCAGTTTTTTCAGTTGGTTTTCAATAATGGTAATGTCGTTATTGATAGTTGAGATATATTGTTTTCGCTCTTCTATCTGTCCGGTAAGGGTGTTCAAGGTATTTAGTTGACTATTTACATTCTGCCTGGTATCATTTAGTAGTTTTTCTGTTTGGGATATTTCTTCTTGTAAAGCATTATGCTTGCTCTCAAGTTCTTTTATTAGTTTACCGGATTGAGCGAAGAGTGTTCCGATAAAAAAGGTAGATATGATAACAATTAGAGAAAAACGTTTCATAAATTCAATATGAGTTTCAGTAGCTTGTCCAAAGCTATGGGTTTGTATCTGGAAGATATTTCGGTGGGAGTTATTGTTATTTCAGCAGTTGAAAAATCGTAAAGGCGTAACTTTACTGCATCTGAAGATTTTAGGTTTAAATCTTTAGCTGTGATTACAGCTTTTGCCCCCGGACGGGAAGCAATATACAAAAGCTTCTCAATTTTTCCGAAATTGACTTTACGAGTCAAAAGAGCATTTATATCAGACTCGGCTGCACGAACGTAGCGTCTGTTTATTCTGTCCACAAACAAAACTTCATTGGGAGTGATGTTAATACGTGCAATTTCGGAGCGAAACATTGGCATCAAAAAAGACAATTGGATGCACTCGTCGCTTATCATCTTCATTGTTCCGGACAGAGTAATTATATCACCCCGGTATGGAGCAGTCATTTGAATCTTTGAAGAGAGAAAACGAGGCATATTGTTTCCCGATTGCACCGAGCGGGAACTCCTGCATGCTCCAAACAGCAATGCGCACAGTAACAGCAAGAAAAATATCTTAATAGTCTTTATCATTCTGCAATATATTTCTGTTGTCTGATTTTCTTTTCCAATGTTTTCGATTCGCTTCCCATCTCTTTAGCTTTAAGCCAATATTTTAAGGCATCATCTTGATTGCTGTTCATATAATAGATGTCTCCACAATGCTCCATAATTACGTCACTATTCTCTCCTCCGTTTTTTATGGCATCGTCAATGTAAATACGGGCTTCGGTATAATTACCCTTCTCGAACAAAATCCAAGCGTAGGTATCGAGATAAGTATAGTTTTGAGGCTCTTTCTTAATTGTCTTATAACTCATCTCTTCGGCTTTATCCAGGTCGCGACGTTCTACCGAAAGGTAATAAGCGTAATTGTTTAACGCTCCTATATTAGCAGGATTATATACTAATGCCGAATCGTAAGCCATATAAGCATCCGATTGTTGTTTTTTCTGGAAATAAATATCTCCTATTATGCTATAAAATTCGGAAATAATTCCCTTTACTTCATTTCCATTGATGTTTGCCAAACCTTTATGATATACTTCCAATGCATCGTCCAACCGGTCATCTTGATAATATGCCAAGCCTAAATAATAGTAATATTCCGGTGATTGAGGAGAGATTTCAATGCCCGATTCGCAAATAACGATTATTTGTTCACGGTCTTCTTTCCGGATGGCGTACCGGAGCAACATCGCGTGTGCTGCCGTATTATCGGGTTCATATTGCAATACCGTTTCAAATACCGGCATTGCTTGTTCTTCCTTACCTATTGACAGGAGGTATTGGGCATAGAGTATCGGTATTTGCGCATCGTCACTATTTTGTTCCAACAGGCGGTCGAAAATAGTAATCAGCTTGACAGTATCTTGTTTCTCTTCTGCAACTTCAAGAAAGAAATGCTGCATGATACTGGCTTTCATCTCACCGGATACTTTATGATTATACAACAAACTGTCCAACAATTCCTCGTAATTCTCTTTCTGTCCGGTTTGCTTATAAAAATTGGCTAAGGAAAACAGGGCGGGATAATTGTCCGGCTCAATGGAAAGTACCTTTTGGTAAGTTTCTAACGCCTCTTTCTCTTTTTTGTTTTGTAGATAAACATCCCCCAACAAAGTAAGGTAGTGCATATCCATCGGATATTCTTCGGTTAGGCTTTCTATCTCTTTAAAGGCTTTTGAGCTATTGTTCATCTGCAAATAGATACGGAATTTCTCCATGCTGAGTTGTTCGGTCTTCTCTGTTTTCGCTTCCAAACGATTCAGTGTATCAATCACTTTGTCGTACTCTTCCGATAAATTGTATATCTCTGCCAATTCAAATAATATTTCGTATCTGTTGGGAAAACGTGCTGTCATCGCTTCAAGTAAATCCACAGCTTGCAGTTTTTTATTTTGCTGACGATAGACGTTAACCAATATTTGACTATACCAATAATTATCGGGAGCATAAGTTACTGCTTTTGTGAGAGATTCCTCTCCTAACGTATTTTGTTGGCTGAGAAAATAACATTGCGCTATTTCGTAGAGCGCCGACGAGGCATAAGAATTAATAGCAAGGCAATGCTTAAAGAGGTCGAAAGCGGCATCGGATTCTCCTTTTATTTTTAAACGAATGGCTTCGAGAAAAAAATAATCGTATTTGCGTTGCTCTTCGGGAGAAAGAACAGTAAATGCCGGCGAAGCGGTTTCTTGCAACTTACGAGTAGAATGGCAGGAAACAAAGATGCACGCAAACAAGAATACCCCTCCCCATAGTTTGAGTTTAGGCATGCACAGCAAGAGCTTTATTTGAAAAAAAGGTATAATCATTTTATTTGTACTGTTCAATTACGAATTTAAGTTTCAGGTTTAAGTCAAAATTACCGCCCCGTATGCCCGAACCCTCCCGCTCCGCGTTCCGTTTCATCCAATATTTCGACTTCTTGCCATGAAACCTGTTCATGATGGGCAACAACCATTTGCGCTATCCGTTCGCCATCTTCTATAACAACAGGTTCGGTGGAGAGGTTTATCAAGATAACGCCTATTTCTCCCCTGTAATCGGCATCAATCGTCCCCGGAGAGTTAAGCAAAGTTATCCCTTTCTTTATCGCCAAGCCGCTACGCGGACGAATCTGCGCTTCGTACCCTTGAGGAAGGGCGATGTACAAACCTGTGGGTACAAGGCAACGTTGCATGGGACTCAACGTAAAGGGTTTGTCAATATTGGCGCGAATGTCCATTCCGGCAGATAGCTCGGTGGCATAAGTCGGCAACGGATGCTTGGATTTATTGATGATTTGTACGTTCATTAGTTAATCCTCCCTCTGAGTAAGTCGTTTATACCGATTGGAAGAGGCATAATTCCGATAATTTATTGTTGGGACAAAGGTAATGAAGTTATGCTGTAATTAGAGTTTACATTCACAGGAATTTTATGAACGATGTCTTTTTTGTAATGCAATCGTTCTTATGGATGAGGGAAACTAACTCTCAGGGTCAAGATAATAAGAGTCAGCTCCATAGCTTTTGGCAGCTTCTGCCCTTTGCGCTCCGCAGGAGTAGCTATCATAGAGCGTATATCCCGGCGTGAGTACGATGTGTTGCGGGGAAATAAGCCGTTTATTCCCTTTCCTGCGAGTCAGCACATACCCCACGCCTCCATCTCCTATATCGGCATTCGTACCAATACGGTCGCCCGTTACGGAAAACAAATCTCGCGGCATCTCTCCATAAAACGGAACTTCAGAGGTTTCGTCCAGCACAAAATCATAGACTCTCATCGTTATCTGGGGACTCTCTTTGAAATCGGTGTTTTGTATCAGATGCACGATAGATAACCGGTCGCCGGGACGCACCGAAGTGTTTCGTTGCAACAACCCTGCCGATACCTTGCCGGTGGTGGAAGTATCCGTTATGGCAAATCCTTCGGGCACACGCAGAGAGCTGATTATCCTATCGTCCAGCGCCATAAGAGTAATAGGCAGCAGCATACCCTCCGAAATGCGGTAAGGCGCTACTATCTGGGCTTTAGAAGCCGCTTCCGCCTTGGTAAAATAGAGATTGATACTACTCAAATTATACTTCATGAACTGGTTGAAGCTGCTCAGTTCGCGCACCTTGCCTTGCCGGCTTTCGTAACTTCTTTGCAGGAATGATTCCATCGTTTGATAAACAGATGTTAAGTTGGCAAATTGCATATCTGCCAGCAAACGGTCAATGCTTTTTCTTTTCTCGCTTTTTTTGCTTGCCGGTAGGGAAGCTTTGCCCTTGATAAGCGATGCCAATTCATCAGAATGTTCACTTATAAAATCGAATATCGTGTTACCTTTCTCTTTTCCCATAGTTTTCTTACTTAGTAATCAATCGCCAACTACAATAACTTCTGTAAAGATAAGAAATAAGCTTAGAATTAAAAACAGAAACAGTAAATAACGCTATCTTTATGTTTAATCTACCAATTTCTACACTTAATTTGAATAGGAATAATCTAATTAAATGTAATAGAAGCGTAAATGATTTAATTTAAGCATAAATGATGTGTGTAATAAGTGCGAAATTTCCCGAAAATGCGATAACTCCTCACTTTCCATTTTCAATTTTCCGCTTTCCATTCAATTTGGGCGTGCCCCCATGGGTCAGGCTATACGCTACAATTCTTTTTGTTCGTACCCTCACAAAAAGAATTTTCGCTGCTATCCTTCACGCGCCATGCGGACTTCGCTACTAACAACAGGCTGAAAGCCTCGCTTAATTCACCCCCAGCCAAGCGGAGCAACGGCTGGGGATAAGAAAGTGCGTACAAATTGCGCCTTGAAGAGGCAACTTAACTGAAAAGATTCTTTAATCACCTGAAAACAAGTTCGTTCTTTGCTCTTTCCTAAATGCACTATAAATATAAAATTAACTATATTTATAGTACCTTGTATTGCAAGGTATAATATAATATATATATTTGCATCGTTAAAAAACGGAAAATATGAATGTGGACAATGTAAAATCGCAAATGAGAAAAGGGATGTTGGAGTATTGCATCCTGCTATTATTGCACAAAGGGCAATCTTATGCATCGGATATTATCCGAAAATTGGAAGAATCTCAACTGATTGTTGTAGAAGGAACTTTGTACCCATTACTTACACGCCTGAAAAACGATAATTTCTTGGGCTACGAATGGATTGAATCGCCTCAAGGTCCTCCGAGGAAATATTATAAACTGACGGATAAAGGAGAAACATTTCTCGGAGAACTGGAGAGCTTGTGGAAAGAATTGAACGAAACGGTAAATCATTTAGCAAACAAATAATCAAAATTTATTATTCACATGAAAAAAACATTAACCGTAAATTTGGGTGGAACCGTTTTTCATATTGACGAGGATGCCTACCGATTGTTAGATAATTATTTGAGTAATCTGAAACTCCATTTCCGCAAGCAAGAGGGAGCCGATGAAATAATAAACGATATCGAAAATCGCATATCCGAGTTATTCAACGAGAAAGTAAATAACGGAATTCAAGTCATTACCATTACCCACGTGGAAGAGGTGATAAAGCGCATGGGGTATCCGGAAGAATTAGCCGGAGAAAATGAAGAAAGCAAAAACAGCAAGACTACCCGCCAACGCCTGTATCGCGACTCGGACAATAAGATGCTGGGAGGTGTTATCAGTGGTTTAGCCGCTTATTTGGATTGGGACATAACGCTGCTGCGTTTGATATTTATTATCATACTTTTTATCAGTTTCGGAACTTCAACGTTGGTGTATATTGTATGTTGGTTAATCATTCCCGAAGCCAAGACGGCTGCCGAAAAGCTCAATATGCACGGTGAAGAGGTAACCGTTGAGAACATTGGAAGAACCGTTACAGATGGTTTTGAAAGAGTAACTCACGGGGTAAATAACTACATACACTCCGACAAACCACGTACGTTGTTGCAAAAACTGGCAGACATCTTAGTAACTGCAATCGGGCTTTGCTTGAAAGTTTGCCTGATAATGCTTGCCATCGTTTGCAGCCCGATACTTTTCGTCTTGATTATTGTACTGATAGCCCTGGCAATAGCCGCTGTTGCAGTGGCAGTAGGGGGTGGAGCGTGGCTCTATCACATGCTCCCTTCGGTAGATTGGTCGTTGTTTCCTACTTCACCCATTTTTGCTATTGTAGCTTGTGTAGCGGGAGTTATATTGGTGGGAGTGCCGTTGATAAGTATTATGCACGCCGTACTTAAACAAATTTTCAATTGGCAGCCCATGAGTACCGGTTTAAAATGGACATTATTTTGCCTCTGGATAGTAGGGCTTATCATTATTAGTATCTGTTTTTGGGAAATGAGATACGAATTACCCTATTGGAAAGACGGGGTTTTCATGATACGATTCGTCTGATGAAAGAGGAGAAAGAATAGGGGTATCGAAATTAAAATGGCATCCTAAAAAATAACATGAAAATACAGAATTATTGCTAATTATCAAATACATGCAACGGCACACTTCTTATAGCATCATTAAAATTAAACGAATGCTAAATGTCCGATGCAGTATTTTTACAGCTTTTGCATTTACTCTATTAAATTAAAGTAAAAAAGCGAGGTAATGGCATGCGTCTCTCTTTATTTTAAAT
>SNRY01000356.1_pt1 | contig 16656 bp, 10 predicted proteins | sample 4693421 | NCBI WGS metagenome assembly SNRY01 (sample SAMN11003215, study PRJNA524138) | termite gut metagenome | isolation source: Bacteroidetes bacterial symbionts from single cell of protist host amplifed... | host: Streblomastix strix ... | reverse complement strand
ATGACCTATACGACTAATTACGCCGAGATACTTACGAGTTATAACCAACTATTTATTGACCTGGCATTTGGGCAAGGTAACGAGGGCAAAATGGCACGATTACCTTTTACTAATCTTATACTATCAACAAAGGAGATAGCTGGGGGTTACGAGCAAAACCCGTTCAAGAGCTACCTCTATACTACGGCTTCTGAAAAAATAGTTTCTCCTAAACACTTTCTTTTACCTCCCAATGGGAGTAACTTGATGGATATTGTTTCCCATTTGCCAAGGTTAAAGCAAGAATTAGCAAACAAGTTTGGCGAATACGGGCTGAAGTTTTTTTTTGATGCCCACAGCAGGGAGATCAGAGCATTTAAGGAAAAAGGACAGGGGGAGATATTCTCGATACCTTTCTATTCCTTAGCGGATTCGTTGCAGCGACTAATATTTTATAAAGCTGCTATAGAAAGCAACCAAGACTCCATATTGATTTTTGAAGAACCCGAAGCCCATGCTTATCCTCCTTACATATCGAACATAATGCAGGATATTATCGGCTCAACCAGCAATCAATTTTTCATTACCACCCACAGTCCGTATGTGGTAAATGATGTGTTGGAATTGGAATCGGTAAGAAAAGAACTTGCCATCTATTTGGTGGATTATAAAGATGGGCAAACTGTAGTAAAGAGGTTGGATGACGAGGAGTTGCAGGATGTATATGAATACGGGGTTGATTTGTTTTTCAATACGGAAGCATTCTTGCAGTCATGACAATGGACAATAAAGACTTTTGTATCATTCCCGAATGCTATATTGATACCAATCTTATTGAGACATTGCTTTCCATAAAGAGATGTAATCATCAAAAAGGATGCAATAATGTAGTCAAAATAATGAAAGGGAAGTTGAAAGGCGATTTTGCGGTCGGTATTGTTGATAATGATAAGAAAAAAATACAGTATGTGGAGGAGTTCGAAGAAATTTGCAAAACAGATTCTCTCTGTTTGTATAAGCATCCCGACAAGCCGCATTACCTGATAATGATTTCACCCGCTGTGGATGCTTTTATTCTAAAAAAATCATGCAAAGCAGGCGTACGCCCGGAAGATTTTAAGTTATCTCCGAATTTAGACGATTTTAAACGACAAACAAAGCAAGTAACAAGTAAAGAAGATACTCATTTCAAACAACTGTTCAAGCAAATTAAAGATGCACCTGAAATGAAGGTACTGAAAGAATGGGTGAACTATTTGAAGACAAATCGACATAACAGTAACCCCGATGAATTAATCACATTAACACAATAAACCTTATTATTCACACTATAACACACCATGGAGCAATTTGAAATGATTGCCAAAACCTTTCAAGGTCTGGAAGAAGTATTGGCAAGGGAGTTGATAGCATTAGGAGCCGATAACATAGAAATAGGAAGACGTATGGTGTCTTTCACCGGCAACAAAGAACTAATGTACAAAACGAACTTCTGCCTGCGTACCGCTATCCGTATCTTGAAACCCATTAAGCATTTCACGGCGAAAAATGCCGATGAGGTTTACGAACAAGTAAAGACAATCAAATGGGATAAGATTCTGGACGTGAAGAAAAGTTTTGCTGTGGATGCCGTGGTGTATAGTGAAGTGTTCCGTCATTCCAAATTTGTTTCGTATAAGGTGAAGGATGCTATTGTGGATTATTTCCGTGAGCAGAAAGGGGAGCGTCCTTCCGTTCGTCTCAATAATCCTGATATACAACTGAATATGCACATTGCGCACGATCGTTGCACACTATCTCTCGATTCATCGGGAGAATCGCTGCACCGCCGTGGCTATCGCCAAGAAGCAGTGGAAGCTCCACTCAACGAAGTGTTGGCTGCAGGAATGGTTTTACTGACCGGTTGGCAAGGGGAATGTGATTTTATTGATCCTATGTGCGGTTCGGGTACTATCCCTATTGAAGCGGCATTGATAGCTAACAACATGGCACCGGGAGTATATCGCAAAGGGTTTGCTTTCGAGCGTTGGGCAGACTTTGACAAGGATATACTCGATACCGTTTATAACGACGACAGCCAAGAGCGCGAGTTTAAGTATAAGATTTACGCTTACGACAACAGCCCTCAAGCATACGAAATAGCCAAACGAAATATCAAATCTGCGGGAGTATCGAAAGACATTATACTGAAGTTGCAACCCTTTCAACAGTTCGAGCAACCGAAAAACAAAGCCGTTCTTGTAACCAACCCGCCTTACGGGGAACGTATCTCTTCGCGAAACTTACTGGATTTGTATCGGACAATAGGCGAACGGCTGAAACATGCCTTTTGCAATAACGATGCTTGGATATTAAGCTACCGCGATGAATGTTTTGAGCAAATCGGATTAAAAGCCGATGAAAGAATACCATTGTTTAATGGTTCGTTGGAGTGTGAATTCCGTAAATACCGGATATTCGGAGGGAAGTATAAGGATTTCAAAAAGACAGAAGAACCCCATTGACATAGTAAAGATATGAAACTCTTACTCTTAGGCTCCGGTGGGCGTGAACATGCTTTAGCATGGAAAATTGCCCAAAGCCCGAAAACGGAAAAGCTCTACATCGCTCCGGGAAATGCCGGAACAAGCGCTGTCGGCGAGAATATTCCTATAAAAGCTACAGACTTTGCCGGGTTAAAGACATTCGTGCTGGAAAAGAAAATAGACATGATCGTTGTCGGTCCGGAAGATCCGTTAGTGAGAGGGATATATGATTTCTTTCAAGAAGACAACGAACTAAAACACATCGCCGTTATCGCTCCCTCGAAAGAGGGAGCGAAACTGGAAGGCAGCAAAGACTTTGCCAAAGGCTTTATGCAACGGCACAGCATCCCCACAGCACGTTACAAAACTGTTACCGCTACCACGCTACATGAAGGGCTCGCTTTCCTGCAAACGCTCTCCGCCCCTTACGTGCTAAAAGCCGACGGATTGTGTGCCGGAAAGGGTGTACTTATTCTCCCGACACTTGCAGAGGCGCAAAAAGAATTAAAGGAAATGTTGGGCGGTATGTTCGGACAGGCAAGTGCCACGGTAGTCATCGAGGAGTTTCTTTCCGGTATCGAATGTTCCGTGTTTGTGCTTACGGATGGGGAACATTATAAAGTGCTTCCCGTAGCCAAAGACTACAAACGCATCGGCGAAGGAGACAAAGGACTGAATACCGGTGGCATGGGAAGCATCAGCCCCGTACCGTTTGCCGACAAAGAATTTATGCGGAAAGTACGCGAGCGAATTATTGAGCCTACCATTAACGGCTTGAAGCAAGAGCATATTCTTTATAAAGGGTTTATCTTCCTGGGACTTATCAATGTACAGGGTAATCCGATGGTGATTGAATACAACGTTCGTATGGGCGACCCTGAAACGGAAAGCGTCATGCTTCGTATCCAAAGCGATATGGTTGATTTGCTTGAAGGCATACACACGGGCAATCTGGATACGAAAACCCTGACTATCGACCCGCGTACGGTCGCCTGTGTCATGTTGGTAAGCGGAGGTTACCCCGAAAGTTATCAAAAAGGCTATGTAATGACCGGCTTTGAGTCGGCAGCGGCAACCGGTAGCATCCTATTCCATGCCGGCACTGCCGTAAAAGACGGACACATCGTTACGGACGGTGGGCGTGTGATTGCCGTATGCTCTTACGGAGAAAGTAAAGAAGAAGCCTTGGGCAAAAGCTATAAAGCAGCGGACATCATTCGGTTTGAAAACAAATATTTCCGCAAAGACATCGGATTCGATTTATAGCCATGATGCCCCCCGGACAGATACAAAAAGCGGTAACAACAAGTCGATATACACTTCCTGTTGTTATCATCCTCTCTCTCCTTTTTTGGTTAGCCCCCCTTTTCGTATTGCCCGACTTGCCGGAAAAAGAAATCTCCTATGCTGCTTGGAAAACGATACATGACTTTTGTTTCCCTTTGTGGACAGACAAAGTGTTTTGTATCATCCTTTATTTCGTAATCGGTTATTTCCTTTCGGTGTTCAACAATCAATTCGGGCTTATCCGAATGAGGGTAACGGTGCCTGCCTCTCTTTTCTTTCTATCTCTTTCCGTCTGGCCCGGCTCTTATACCTTATATGCGGGAAACATTGCCGCTTTAATGTTTTTAATATCCATATACTATCTGTTTGAGAGCTACCAGCAATACTACAAATCATCGGGATATTTATTCCATGCAGGGCTTTTCACAGGAATTGGCAGTTTGCTCTATCCGCAATTAACCTGTTTTATACCCGTACTGATTATTGGAGCATACAGTTTCCGCTCGCTCAGTGTCCGCAGCTTCTTTGCTTTGCTCATTGGTTGGGGGATGCCCTATTGGTTTTTGCTCGGATATGCTTTTCCCGCCCACAGAATGGATTTGTTCTACCAACCCTTCATGGAACTGGTAAACTTCCGGGCAATCGGATTCAAATTCCAACTATGGGAATGGATAACACTGGGGGGTATCTTCATTCTATGCGTCGTAAGCTCCATCCATAGCTATGTGACAAGCTATATGGACAAGATACGCACCCGCGTTTTCCTCCGCTTTTTTATGATACTGAACCTGTGCATATTCTTATTCATCATTCTGCAACCGGATCAATGCACCAACCTCCTGCCTCTGCTTTTGGTGGGCGCGAGTATCCTCGGAGGACATTTGTTTGTACTTTCAAACAGCGACACTTCTGCCGGCTTTTTCATTTGTTTCTGGATGGGTCTATTCTCCCTGTTCGCTTTTAATATGTGGATGCTTCTATCGAATGTTTGAAACAGAATGATAGAAAGAATTATTGAGAAAACCGCCGACGGAACCGCAACCCTCTTTGTCCCCTCGCTAAACGAACATTACCACAGCATAAAAGGCGCACGTACGGAATCGCAGCATATTTTTATTGATATGGGCATGAAGCAGTCCGCCGTTCCCGCTCCCCGTATCTTGGAAATCGGATTCGGGACAGGGCTAAACGCCTTCCTCACTTTACTGGCAAGCGAAGAACTCCACAAACAAATACATTACACCGGCATGGAACTGTACCCTTTATCGTGGGAAACAATAGCGGAACTGAAATACAGCAACACCCCCCTGTTTCGTGCGTTGCATGAAACGGCATGGGACACAGAAACGGATATTACCCCCCTGTTTACTATCCATAAGATACAGGAAGATTTTACCCAATGCACCTTCACAGGAGCCTATGACGTGATTTACTTCGATGCCTTCGCTCCCGAAAAACAGCCTGAGATGTGGAACCGGCAATCGTTTGAATACCTGTATCGCAGGATGAATACCTCCGGCATTTTGACCACCTACTGTGCCAAAGGAACCATACGGCGAATGTTGCAGGATACGGGTTTTGTGGTAGAACGGCTTCCCGGTCCGCCGGGAGGAAAAAGAGAGATAGTAAGAGCAAGAAAAAACTAAGAACAAAATAGCTTTCAACGCTCTATTTTTCCACTAATTTGGGCGTGTCCCTACGGGTCGGGCTATCCGCTACAATGCTTTTGTTCGTGCCTCACAAAAGCATTTCCGCTCATATCCCTCACGCGCCATGCGGATCGCGCTACTAACCACCGGCAAAGCAAACCTTAACAGGCTGAAAGCCTGCAATAATTCAGCCCCGGCCAAGCAAAGCGACAGCTGGAGGTAAGAAAGCAAGTTCAAACTGCGCCCTGAAAGGGTAATTGAATCTAAGAGGTCTTTTTAAGCTGGGCTTTCAGCCCGCCGGAGAATGGCGTATTCTCTTACCCCGACTGCCACTCCGTTTAGTCGGGGCTGATGTAAGCTGGGCTTTCAGCCCCACAGAAGAAGAAAACAAAGCAAACCTTAACAGGCTGAAAGCCTGCAATAATTCAGCCCCAGCCAAGCAAAGCGACAGCTGGGGGTAAGAAAGCAAGTTCAAACTGCGCCCTGAAAGGGCAACTGAATCTAAGAGGGCTTTTTAAGCTGGGCTTTCAGCCCACCGGAGAATGGCGTATTCTCTTACCCCGACTGCCACTCCGTTTAGTCGGGGCTGATGTAAACTGGGCTTTCAGCCCCACAGAAGAAGAAAACGATTCTTTAACCGGCTGAAAACAATTTCGTTCTTAACTTTTTCCTAAATGCGCTACGGGTATATATACCTTATTATATATAATACACTCTGTGCCTCCGTGCCCCTGTGTTCAATCTCATTTTCCACCTTCCACTATGAGAAATAGGCTCACGCCTCGTGAGAAATAGGCTCGCGTTCCGTGAGAAATAGGCTCACGCCTCGTGAGAAATAGGCTCGCACTCCGTGAGAAATAGGCTCACGCCTCGTGAGAAATAGGCTCACGCTCCGTGAGAAATAGGCTCACGCCCCGCGAGAAATAGGCAAAAAAAAGACGCCCCCGTGGGGGCGCCTTCAGCCGTTACGGCTCGCCTAATGCCTCTACGATAAGCCTCACCTGCGCCGGAGTATAAATCCGGTTCGAAGGTTTGAACCCCGTCGCTATCAACCTCTCCATCAGTCCGGGACTCTCATCCACACATTTTTTAAATAATCTGCCGGCCATTTTGGGCTGTTTGTCAGAGAAATACTTCGATGCCAACTTCCCCTTACTGTAAGCCTGAATGCGAAAGTTGTCCGTTGTTTCCATTTTTTCCATAGCTGTCTAAATATAGTAATACAGCCTAAAATTACAAAATAAAACGCAATAAACCATCTTTTAACTCCCTATAAAAACACCTCCCTCCCCCCTAATTTTATTTCCCTTTATTTCCCCTTTTAGCCCCCTAAACCCCCTTTGGGATACCGGCTATTTTAGGATGTCGTATTTTTGTGGTGAAGGAAGAAACACTTCCCGTCGATATAATTTAAACAGATAACTATGTCAGTAAAAGTGCAACATTATTTGCTTAAAGAGGACTTGAAAGACCCCTCTTCCAAACTCCTCTACCACCTGCGACAAGTGCCGGGCACATCGCAAATTCAAGACATCTCGGCTATCGCCAAAGCGATTGAGAAAACAGGCGCTCTGAGTGCGGAAGACGTGGAACACACCATGAGAGCTTTCATTTACGAACTCAAGAAAGTCCTTCTACGGGGCGACAAAGTCAAGGTCGACGGACTGGGCATCTTTTCCATCACTTTCCATTCTCCGGGGAAGGAAGCTGAAAAAGACTGCACGATCAAAACCATCAACCGCGTCAATATCCGCTTCAAGGTGGACAACAGCTTGCGCCTGGTCAACGACAGCACCGCCAGCACGCGCGGGGGAGAGAACAATGTGGAATTTGTTATTCAAAGCCCCGTTACGGGCGGCGGTGGCACGTTTGCCGTTACGGAAGTGAGCCTGAACGATGCCCCCGTGCCCGCCGGCAGCGGCACATTAACCCTCCATGCGGGAAATACGTTGAAAATAAAAGGCGCTGCCTTGTCGGGGACGGTACTAAAAGCCAATTTTGCCACGGGTCCCACGGCTCCTTTCAACGACAGGAGTTTATCGGACATCGGAACCGTGACTACCACCAATACGTTGATCACCATCAACGTAACGATTGCCACGGCTTTAACCGCCAAACTCCTCCGGGCGGATACCGGAGCAACGGTGTATAGCTTCGAGCCGTAAAGCACGAAGCAGGAACCTATCCTCCCCTCCTCTCCCTTCTCCCCTCTCCTTTGGAGAGGGACCGGGGGTGAGGCATAAACAAAAAAAGGCACCTCCGCAAGGAGATGCCTTTTAATTAGTAGGTATGTAAACTTCCCTTTAACTTTGGCTTAACTCAATGCCATCAAGAGATTTACAATAAATATTAAATAAAAGGTATTGTGATATCACCGATTGACTCCTTTACTGTGTGATTCGTACCATATACATCCTTAAGTGTTATTTCTACTTCTGAACTCTTGAGCACAATTGTTGTAACAAGTAGACTATCAAAGTCCTTAGTTAGAGCGGTATTATGCGCAATAATCGCTGCAATGTTATCTTTCAAACCCTTATCTGTAGGGCTAAGGATTGATTCACTCTCTGCACGTATTTCACCGTCATTAAAGAAATCTACGACCTTAAGATTAAGGGCTGCTGCTGCAGAAGTAAAGCTGGTAATAGGAGAAACAACACCATTCGCAGCATTCAGAGGATTAATACCGGTTATATTCAATTGACCCGTAAGATTGTCCACATTATAGAATTTAGCTAATTGGGCTTTTGTTATATTCTCAAATACTTCCGCTGCTATCTTCCCAGTACCACCGCCATAAAATATACGTTGAATTTGGAAGATGGCATAAGCCTTATTATCAGCACCCAGTGAAATATTAAGATCACTACCAACACTATAATCAAAGAGTTTCGCGATGTCGAACTTAACGAGAAGCGGCGGCTCTGTTTTTTGAACTTCAACGTTACCTCCACCGTATCTGACACCTTTATAAGTGAACTTTAATTGACCTATGTACTGCGGATTTGCAGCAACGGCTTCTCTACTATTGATATAGAGCACATCAGTGTCAGTGGTGATACTTGTCCCACTATTATTGCTTGCTATCGCTGTTGTAGCTTTAGCAGATACAACAGGCGCATAACGACCTTCCGGATCTATCAATGACAGGGAAACATTAGCAGGCAGTGATGTTGTTAGTATTTCAGTATCCTTAATTACAGCTCCTACAACTTTCTCACCACTATTTGCAACGAAATTCGGAGCCAAAGTAATATTACCATTATCTTTATATACTACAGAAACATCTGTAGGCCATTCATTCGCTTGTGGTAACACCTTCTTTATAGTAATATTATATTTCTTAACTTCAGTTGTACCATCCTTTAAAACCAGTACTCCATTTTGAATGCCATCATCTTGCAATAGAGACGCTCTAAGATTCGCAATAGCCAAATATCGGTGATGATTGGTAGCACCGCTAGCAAATGTTCCGGAGGTGCCTTCACTAAGCTTGTCGTATGCCAAAATAGTAGCATTAGTTTGTTGTACTGTCGCACCATCTGAATAATTTTTCAGTGCTATAGTTAATGTATAACTATTAAATTCAATGCCATCCAAAGCAGTACCGGCATCTAGAATGTCACTGTTGGCAGGTAGTGCCCCATTCGTCCCCTTATTAATTTTAAGTGTAAAATCAAGAGTAGTCCCCGTTGTTGTAGTTTTTCCATTATGTATATAGAATGCTCTTCCGTCTGGGTCAACCAACGTCCCATCCTGGTTTATAACATATACACGGAAACCTATATTTTGACCATCTAAAGCCGCATCAGCAATCTTGATTTTTGCTTGCTTACTGGTTGCCACATCAGTAATAATCTTATAGACCGTATTGATTCCAGTAATAGCACCTGCTTTTTGCCAAAGTAGGCTTTCTGAAGAAGTTGCATTCTGTAAATCCAATCCGATATAAAACGCATACGCCTTATCCGCATTGCTTAATAACGTCACCGTAAACTCTTTATTCGGTTCAAAATCGGCAGGAGTTAGCGTAACTCTCGAATCATTTGCTGCTATAACTTTATCTGCACTTGTCGTGGGATTATATTTCGAACCTACAGCCCACACATATTCTGATACGCTATTAGTGTTTGGAAATCTGTTAGGCAACTCGGAAACAGTTTTGTCTCCTACCGTAAAGTTTATTTCTTGATCACTACTATAAACAGAATAAATAGGTTTATAGACTGTCGCATCTGTATAGCTTATTTTAGGTACGAAGTCGGTTAAGAGATACCTGTCTGCCCCAGCTTCTCCAGAAACACTAGTTTTAACGGCAATTGCAAATTTTGCACCTTTGATAAGGTCGCCAAAAGCCTTTGGATTTGCAGCATAGGCGCTATCATCCAATTCAAACACTACCTCATAAAGACCGGTAGGTATAGCGCCCGCAGCTTTAGTTACTGCAAGATCAAGACCACTATAGTCCTTTACTATTGGTTCTTTGAAATAAGAATTGATATCATCATTACCCTTGCCATCAACCAAGTATATCGAACTACCATCCGGCTTCTTGGCGTTAGCAGGGAACACTTGAAGAAGAACACTCGTTGTCAACCCTTCTACACTCTTACCCTCTGTGAATTGAATTGCAGTACTTCCCTCACCAAAAGGATAAGTGTATTTTGCCGGAATATTTAAGTAGGCAAACGTTGCAGGCGTACTTATTAACTTAACCCCCGTAATCAGGTTGTTAATAATTTCATGAATCTGTTCTTCCAGTGTCACCAATCCGGGGTTCACCCCCTTAATAGTTGCTATCAAGTCTTCCCAAGTGGTACCCTCTTCTGCCAAAAGCTCATTTAAGGCTGTCTTCACATCATCGGGATCGGGCGTCGGAATACCTCCGGTCCCCCCCGTAATCGTATCAATTTGCTCCTGAAGACCATTTATAGCACTCTCAAGTTGTTCGGTCAAGCTATTAATGTCACCTTTCACAGTTTGAGTTCCTCCATAACCAGCCAAATAACCGGCAAGAACTTTCTGCTGTTTAACAAGCTTCGTTATTTCCTCGGTATAAAATTCGATAATCTCCGCCCAACTGCTAACTGCTTCCCGCGTTTCTGAGGGGATATTTTTCAATAAAGCATCCTTCACCTCATTAAGAGCGCTTATCGCATCATTAATACCGGGTGTTTGTCCGTCCACAACAGCCTCCAAAGAGCCGATGGCTTTGCTCACATCCTCAAGCTTTGTCTGAATGTCGGCAATTTCACCTTCGGAGCCGGAACCCGTACCAAGGCTTTCCACGGTTTCTGCAAGAGTTTGCAAATCCTCTCTGATACTCGTGAGAAGATCTTTATCCACTGCAGTCTTAATCTTTTCTGCCAATGCAGCTTCATCCACCGGATTCGGTATTTTTATCCCGTCCAGTTTACTTTGCAGGCTATTTACCGTACCCGTTAAGCTTGAAACAGCACTCTCCAACTGAGTCTTCAGGTCGCTGTTTGCTTTTTTCAGATCGCTAATGTCACTATCGTAGTCTTCACCGCAGCCTACAAATGCGACACTAAATACAAATGTAAATACTCCGAAGAGTAGATACTTCATGAACTTTTTTTCCATAATTAAATTAATTTAAAAACAACATTTATAAAACACAATAATAATTTCCAATTAAAGTTAAACCGATGATTACCCATCCACACTTCTCTTTTCCCATTATTTTAATATAGTTTAACGTTTCCTATTCACTTACCCGAAAGGATAAAAAACTCCAACGGTAGTTAAATGATTTTAATTTGTTTGTTTTCGGGCTGTTTTCGGAAAATCTTTAAGCTGTTTCCGGATTCTTTGGGTGAATGTTATTTTTGTCTTTTATTTACCTATAAACCCTAATGTTTTCTTATTCTTCCTATTCTTTCTTCTTTTCTTATTCTTCTTATGCCTTCTTCTTTTATAATAATTCTTATTCCTTCCTCTTTTATAATTCCTCTTCTTCCTTCTTCTTTTATGATTCTTCTTCTTATTCCTTTTTCTAATATTCACCTTCTTATTTTGTTTGAAATGGATTATTATTAAACAATGTGGATGTAAATGGAGAAATAGATGCACTTCCAATTAATGGATTCTAAATATCTTATTTCTTATTTTCTTGTTATTTACTTCCAAACACACTATCAAGTCCTGTAAAATACATTGGCTACTTATTTTCATTGTTTATTATTTATTAATCTTTAAGCGGGCAACTTTAGCTTCTGCCACGTATTTATCGTAATTATTACCAATATATTCTTATAAATTTCAATATTTTTCAAGTATCTCCGTAAGATTCGTTTAATCAATCCTGAATAACTGCCTTTATATGTCAAAGCATGATCGCCGATAAATGGGCGAGACCGGCGTTTACAAAAAGAATTTAGACAATTAAACTCCTTTCATTGTACCTTGACTAAAGTTACGATACTCCAGCGGCGTTTGGTGTAGTTTTTTCTTAAAGAACATGAAGAAATACTCTACATCATCAAAATTCATTATGGAGGCTATTTCCTTGATAGGATACTGAGTAGTGCGCAACAAATCCTTTGCTTGTTGCAACTTTAGTTCTTGGATGTACTGTAAAGGTGCAAAACCGGTATATTCCTTGAATGTTTTGCGAAACTGCGAATAGCTCATGTTTAGTTGCTTTGCAATCATTTCGGGGGATATTTCTTTTCCTATATTTTCGCGCATGATAATCCTTGCTTTATCTATTTGCTGTTGTACCCGCTTACCGTCAACAAGTGTTGTCGGGAAGTGTCAATCTCTTGATAGGCACAACTTACTCCATAGATAAAAGCATGTACGTTGAAGGTAAGCGGGTACAACAGCAAATAGATAAAGCAAGGATTATCATGCGCGAAAATATAGGAAAAGAAATATCCCCCGAAACGATTGCAAAGCAACTAAACATGAGCTATTCGCAGTTTCGCAAAACATTCAAGGAATATACCGGTTTTGCACCTTTACAGTACATCCAAGAACTAAAGTTGCAACAAGCAAAGGATTTGTTGCGCACTACTCAGTATCCTATCAAGGAAATAGCCTCCATAATGAATTTTGATGATGTAGAGTATTTCTTCATGTTCTTTAAGAAAAAACTACACCAAACGCCGCTGGAGTATCGTAACTTTAGTCAAGGTACAATGAAAGGAGTTTAATTGTCTAAATTCTTTTTGTAAACGCCGGTCTCGCCCATTTATCGGCGATCATGCTTTGACATATAAAGGCAGTTATTCAGGATTGATTAAACGAATCTTACGGAGATACTTGAAAAATATTGAAATTTATAAGAATATATTGGTAATAATTATGATAAATACGTGGCAGAAGCTAAATTTGCCCGCTTAAAGATTAATACATAATAAAACATGAAAAGAATCGTATTAGGCTTATTATTGGTTATCGGAATAAGTCCGATTGCTAAAGCACAAGTGGGGGATGCTCTCGTAGGCACCGCCGCAGTCGTTAAGGAACAAGGTATTAGTGATGAAGAACTGTTTCGCACTACCATCCAAACGCTTTCTGCCGATGAGTTCGGAGGCAGGAAACCTCTTTCCGTACACGAAACTCCGGTGTTGAGCTATATAGAAGAGAAGTTTAAGGAGGTAGGTCTCAAACCGGCAAACGGGAACAGTTATTTTCAGAAAGTCCCCATGTTGAGTGTTCGGACACATATCAAAAACAATCAAATCGCGGTGAAAGGAGCCAAAGGCAGCACGGTGCTTCGTTATTGGGATGAAGCCGTTGTGTGGTCATTGCGCGGAGAAAAGAGTTTGAAACTCTCGAAAGCCGACTTTGTATTTGTCGGTTTTGGAATCAACGCCCCGGAATACGGATGGAATGATTACGAAGGCGTGAATGTCAAAGGTAAGATTGTTGTTACGCTGGTCAATGACCCCGGATATTATGATGACAATCTTTTCCGCGGTAAGAATATGACTTATTACGGTAGGTGGACTTATAAGTTTGAAGAAGCAAGCCGTCAGGGTGCTGCCGGTGCAATAATCATTCATGAAACCGCCCCTGCCTCTTACGATTGGAGTGTCATTCAAAATTCGCATTCGGACGCAAGCCTCAGCCTCTATTCCGAAAACGGGAACAAGGACTGGATTGCCCTCCAGGGTTGGGTAACGGGTGATGCTGCACAGAAACTCTTTGCCACGGCAGGCATCTCCCTCGACGAATCTCTTGCTGCTGCTAAGAAGAAAGGATTTAAGAGCTTTCCACTCGGCTTGAAAAGTAGCATCGAAATCACCAACGATGTGCTGATTGCCGAATCTGCCAATGTTGCCGGCGTATTGCCCGGAACCACGTTGAAGGATGAATACATCATCTATTCAGCCCATTGGGATCATCTTGGCATCGGCGCTCCGATAGATAACGACAGCATCTACAACGGCGCAGATGATAATGCGTCGGGAGTAGCCGCTCTTATCGTTATTGCCAACCGTTTCAAACAGCTTCAGCAACGCCCGAAACGCTCTATCCTGTTTCTTTCCGTAACAGGAGAAGAATCCGGCTTGTTAGGTTCGGAGTATTACTCTATACACCCGCTTTTCCCGCTTGACAAAACAGTAGTCAACCTTAACATGGATGGCTACGGAAACAAAGGGCGTACGCGCGATATTATTCTCGGAGCGAGCGGCGATTCCGAAACCAATAATAAGCCTAATACGATTCTTTTCATGTTTTATTATGTATTAATCTTTAAGCGGGCAAATTTAGCTTCTGCCACGTATTTATCATAATTATTACCAATATATTCTTATAAATTTCAATATTTTTCAAGTATCTCCGTAAGATTCGTTTAATCAATCCTGAATAACTGCCTTTATATGTCAAAGCATGATCGCCGATAAATGGGCGAGACCGGCGTTTACAAAAAGAATTTAGACAATTAAACTCCTTTCATTGTACCTTGACTAAAGTTACGATACTCCAGCGGCGTTTGGTGTAGTTTTTTCTTAAAGAACATGAAGAAATACTCTACATCATCAAAATTCATTATGGAGGCTATTTCCTTGATAGGATACTGAGTAGTGCGCAACAAATCCTTTGCTTGTTGCAACTTTAGTTCTTGGATGTACTGTAAAGGTGCAAAACCGGTATATTCCTTGAATGTTTTGCGAAACTGCGAATAGCTCATGTTTAGTTGCTTTGCAATCGTTTCGGGGGATATTTCTTTTCCTATATTTTCGCGCATGATAATCCTTGCTTTATCTATTTGCTGTTGTACCCGCTTACCTTCAAAGTACATGCTTTTATCTATGGAGTAAGTTGTGCCTATCAAGAGATTGACAATTCCCGACAACACTTGTTGAAAACCCGCTCGTTCTTCGTAGGATGTCTTCATGGCTTCGCGATACAGATACACCAATCTGTCGTTTATGCCGATATGGAATATAGGTTTGGATTTGGACAGGAAGCCCTCTTTCACCCGTTGATCCATTGCGTCCCCCCTACACCCTATAAAATATTCATCCCAACCCGTTTTCTCCGCCGGATAATAAGTATGCCATTCACCGGGGAAAAGCAACATCATCGTTCCCTCTTTTACAAAGATTGATTTTTGACTTTGAGAACGAAACTCTCCGCCGCCGCGAGTAATGTAAATCAATTGATATTCATCCAATACCCGCCCCTTATCCGTAGAAAAGAAATAAGATTCCGGGTGGCATTTCGGCGGATACACCTCGTGCGGGGCAATTTGCTGGAATCCGATAGAGCAAACGGTCAATCCCCAACGCATATCCTTTTCGTTTGCTACTATGTAACGGATATTTTGATCCGAATTTGAGCTAGTTAGCATAAAAATATCAAAAATTATAGTATTAAAATCATTCTGTTAACTTGATAAACGTTTAAATGGGTTTATATTTGCTATTTAATACCCTTAATGTTTAATTTTCAATCTAATAATACTTGTACTAATATTATGATGAAACCCTTATCTTTCTTAGCTTTTGACTTTGGCGCTACTAACGGGCGTTCCATTCTTGGCACTCTCAAAGATAGTAAACTTTTTTTAAAGGAAATATCTCGCTTTCCAAATTCAATATTTCTACTACGAGGGAAATACTATTGGAATATTTTCAGTTTATACGATGAACTGAAACGGGCTATCGCTCTTTGCGCGAAAGAGAACATAACGTTGGATGCCATTGGGATAGACACTTGGGGAGTAGATTTTGTGCTTTTGGATGCGCAGGGGGATATACTCGGTTTGCCTCGTGCCTACCGCGATCCATACACACAAGGCATACAATCCAAATATTTTAAGTATGTACCTGCCGAGGAAGTATATGGAAAAACGGGTATCCAGTTTATGGATTTTAACAGCCTGTTCCAACTGTTTGCTTTGAAAGAAGAATGCTCACCATTGCTGGAAGCTGCCCAGTCGTTATTATTTATGCCCGACGCATTGACCTATTTGCTTACCGATGAAAAAATATGCGAATACACCATAGCCTCTACTTCACAATTGCTGAATCCGCATACCAAACAGATTGAACGGGGATTGCTTGACACTATTGGCGTTTCACCATCGTTATTTCCCAAGCTGGTACAACCCGGTACTGTTGTAGGAACATTGACGGATGAGATATGCAGGGAAACCGGTATAGGAAAGATTCCGGTAGTAGCGGTAGCCGGACACGATACGGGATCTGCCGTTGCCGCCGTACCTGCCGAAGATGAACGCTTTGCCTATTTAAGTTCCGGGACATGGTCGCTTATGGGTATTGAAGTCAATAAGCCTATTATCAACGAAACTTCTTTTCAGTTAAATTACACCAATGAAGGCGGTGTGGAAGGAACTACCCGTTTTCTAAAGAACATCCCCGGCATGTGGTTACTTGAAAGATGCCGGAAAGAATGGGAAAAGACAGGAGCGGTTTATAACTATGCCGATTTAATTACTATGGATGAAAAGTCGGCTCCGTTCCGTTGTTTGATTAATCCCAGTCATCCTTCATTTGCCAATCCGGCAAGCATGACCGATGCCATAGTAAATTATTGCAGGCATACGCACCAACCGGAACCTTCAACGGCTATTGAATTTGCACGTTGCATTTTCGAAAGTCTTGCCTTAACATACAAAGATACGCTTGATAATATCAAAGCGTTAGCTCCTTTCAGTATCGAAAGGTTGCATGTGATAGGTGGTGGTTCGCAAAACAAGTTGCTCAACCAGTTTA
>SNRY01000354.1_pt1 | contig 16675 bp, 13 predicted proteins | sample 4693421 | NCBI WGS metagenome assembly SNRY01 (sample SAMN11003215, study PRJNA524138) | termite gut metagenome | isolation source: Bacteroidetes bacterial symbionts from single cell of protist host amplifed... | host: Streblomastix strix ... | reverse complement strand
GAATTTGAGGATAACATAACAGAAAAGCCATTAAGACAGTAAAGACATATCTGCGACAAATAAACAACCAAATGATGGCAAGACAAATATTGATAACTAAAAATACCGAAAATAGAAGTCCGGAAATGCTTATCAATTGCCATCTCGAATCGAATAAATTAACAAAAGAAGATAAAGCACTCTATGAAGATATGTTGAAAACTCCCAAAACCGCCAACATCAAAAGAGAAACTCATCAATTAACGGCTAAATTAGCTGATGCTTCGATTATCAGAGCTGAACAAGCGCAAGTTATAGCTGGAGAAATAAGTTCTTCGCCTCATTCATACGTTGTTGTATGTGGAGATTTCAATGATATTTCTATTTCATATATTTACCGTGTTATTTCACAAGGTTTAAAGGATGCTTTTATTCAATCGGGTTGTGGTATAGGCATTTCCTATAATAAAAATAGATTTTATTTTAGGATAGACCATATATTGGCTAGTAAAAATATGAAAGTGTATAATTGTATTGTTGACCGTTCTATAAAAGATTCGGATCATTATCCTATCAAATGCTATATCACTAAATCATAATTTAGTTTGAAATAGTTTTGAAATGATTCACTTAATTGAATTATTATTTTTATTTTTGGAGAAGATACCGTGTTTATTTTAGTAATTTATTTATGGATGTAGAAAAAATCGGCATCTATATTAGATAAGGTAGAGGATTGAATTAGAATGATTTGATTTATTAACAATAAATATAAAAAAAATGATCAATTACAAAGATTTGGGACTTGTCAATACCAAAGAAATGTTTCTCAAAGCAATTAAAGGTGAATATGCAATTCCTGCATTCAATTTTAATAATATGGAGCAGTTGCAAGCTATTATTCAAGCGGCAGTAGCAACTAATTCTCCGGTAATTCTTCAAGTATCTAAAGGAGCGCGTCAATATGCAAACCAAACATTGCTTCGCTACATGGCAGAAGGAGCTGTGGAATATGCAAAAGAATTGGGATGTGCAAAACCAGAAATAGTTCTTCATCTCGATCATGGCGATTCTTTTGAGACTTGCCAGTCATGTATTGATATGGGATTCTCTTCTGTTATGATTGATGGTTCGCATCTACCATATGATGAGAATGTGGCTCTTACTCGTAAAGTAGTTGAGTATGCTCATCAATTCGATATTACCGTTGAAGGCGAGCTTGGTGTGTTGGCTGGAGTGGAAGATGAGGTTTCCGCTGAACATCATACTTATACAAAGCCTGAAGAAGTTGTAGATTTTGTAAATAGAACAGGATGTGATAGTTTGGCTATTTCTATCGGCACTTCTCATGGAGCTAATAAATTCAGACCGGAACAATGTACTCGTAATGCTGATGGCGTCTTAGTTCCTCCTCCTTTGCGCTTTGATGTATTGGAAGGTGTGGAAAAAGAGCTACCGGGGTTCCCAATTGTTCTGCACGGTTCTTCGTCAGTTCCTCAAGACGAAATAGCCACTATTAACAAATATGGCGGCGCTTTGAAAGACGCTATCGGTATTCCCGAAGAGCAACTTCGTCGTGCCGCCACATCTGCTGTTTGTAAAATTAATATTGACTCGGACAGCCGTTTGGCAATGACTGCTTCCATTCGAGAAGTGTTTGTCCTCAAACCGGCAGAATTTGACCCACGTAAATATTTAGGTCCCGCTCGCGATAATATGAAAAAGCTGTATGTGCATAAAATTGTAAATGTACTTGGCTCTGCTAATAAGTTAGCTGAATGATATATAGCTAATTTCTCTAAAAAAGGGAGGGTGTCTAAAAAGTTTATTTTCTTACTATTGATTATCAATTAATTGCAATACTATTTGGGCGGGCAAACCCCGCCCTTGTGTTTATCTGCATTGTTTGTATATGGGGGCAACTGCATGAGGGTAACTTTTGGGCAGGCAAACTCTGCCTCTGCGTTTATCGGGATTATCTTTTTATGAAAAATAAATTTGCCGAAATATTAATTAATTGGTATGAAGAATATAAGCGTGATCTTCCATGGCGTGAAATATCAGACCCTTATTTGATTTGGATCTCAGAGATTATTCTTCAACAAACCCGTGTAGTTCAAGGATATGAATATTATCTTCGTTTTATCGAACGTTTTCCCAATATACAAGCATTGGCTGATGCGGATGAAGACGAAGTGATGAAATATTGGCAAGGTTTGGGGTATTATTCGCGTGCCAGAAATTTACATGCAGCCGCCAAAAGCATGAATGGTATATTTCCGAAAACTTATTCGGAAGTTTTAGCTTTGAAAGGGGTCGGGGAATACACAGCGGCAGCGATCTGTTCGTTTGCCTATAATATGTCTTATGCCGTAGTGGATGGGAATGTATATCGCGTACTTTCTCGGTATTGGAATATGGATGTACCGATTGACTCTTCCGGTGGAAAGAAACTTTTTGCAACGTTGGCAAATGAACTATTAGATAATGAACGTCCCGCCGTTTACAATCAAGCAATAATGGATTTCGGCGCTTTGCAATGTACGCCGTTTTCTCCCAATTGTCTGTTTTGTCCATTGGCTGATACCTGTTTGGCTTTGTCTGCCGGAACAGTTTTGCAACGACCGATAAAACAACATATAACAAAAACGACCAATCGTTATTTTAACTATATGTATGTGCGTGCCGGTGTCTGTACCTTTATCAATAAAAGGAAGGCGGATGATATTTGGAAGAATTTATTTGAATTTCCTTTGTTGGAAACAGCTTATTCCCTTGCTGAGGAAGAATTTTATGTTTTACCGGAATTCCAATCTTTGTTTGCTGTGGGTGAAAAACCGTTACTCCGTCCTATTTGTTACAATATAAAACATGTGCTTTCGCACAGGGTGATTTATGCGAATTTTTATGAGGTTGTTTTATCTGAACACACCCAATCCTTTTCATCATACCGGAAAATACGTATCACCGAATTGGAACATTACGCTATACCTCGCTTAATACACAATTTTATTGAAAAATATATATTTATATAAAATATATTTGTTATATAAGATGTTTTTTATATATTTGACGGCGATATTTTTGTTGTAATGAAAGAGTTTATTATAAAGTAAAACTATAGCATAATATGTCAGTAAATAAAGTTATTTTATTGGGAAATGTCGGGAAAGATCCGGAAGTGAAATATCTTGACTCAGGCGTTGCAGTAGCTACTTTTTCTTTAGCTACGTCTGACAAAGCTTATACATTGCCTAATGGAACCCGGGTGCCTGAAAAAACGGAGTGGCATAATCTCGTACTTTGGCGGAGTTTAGCTGAAATAGCTGAGAAATATGTACACAAAGGTGATAAACTTTATATTGAAGGAAAAATAAGATCACGTTCTTATGATGATCAAGCGGGAGTTAAACGAAATATCGTTGAAATATTTGTAGATAGCATGGAATTGCTTGCTCCTAAAACAACAGCAAGTAATGAGAATAATATATCAGTATGATAACTTTTGTTCATCATATTGAAATTGTTTAACTAAAATCTTATTTTTTGGACTCAGACGATTATTTGTATCGCTTGACTGCTATTTTTGGTGGTATATCCATTACAACGCCTTCTTTACCGGCTATTATAGCTGCTGTTTTAGCTGTTTTATTATTGTTAGTGTCGGGCTTTACGTCTGCCTCGGAAATTGCTTTTTTCTCACTTTCCCCATCTGATTTGAATACTATTCGAGAACGGGAGCATCTTTCCGATGATAAAATCACACATCTTTTGAATGATTCTGAACGTTTGTTGGCAACAATACTGATTACCAATAATTTTGTAAATGTAGCTATCGTTATGCTATGTAATTTCTTTTTTTTGAGCATCTTTGAGTTTCATTCTTTTATTGCCGAATTTTTAATACTTATTGTTGTACTTACATTTTTGTTATTGCTTTTTGGAGAGGTTATGCCGAAAATATATTCTTCACAACGCGCACTTGCCTTTTGCCGAATGGCTGTTCCAACTGTTTGTGTTTTGGAGAAGATTTTCCATCCGCTTTCTTCTTTATTGGTTAATTCTTCTACTTTTTTAAATAAACGCTTTGTCCGGAAAAAGTATAATATTTCTGTTAACGAACTTTCGCAAGCATTTGATTTAACGGATAAAGAACAACTTGTTGAGGAAAAAAATATCCTTCAAGGTATTATTCGGTTTGGTGGAGAAACTGCTAAAGAAATAATGACTTCTCGTCTCGACATGGTTGATTTGGATGTGAATGCATCCTTATATGAGGTGATGCAATGTATTGTTGAAAATACTTATTCGCGAATACCTGTTTATTCCGATTCGCGGGATAACATAAAAGGAATACTTTATATTAAAGATTTGCTACCGCATTTAAATGTACAGGATGGTTTTTCTTGGCAATCACTTATTCGACCGGCTTATTTTGTACCTGAAACAAAGATGATAGATGATTTATTGCGTGATTTTCAGGAGAATAAAATACATATTGCCATTGTCATTGATGAGTTTGGAGGAACTTCAGGTATTATAACGATGGAAGATGTTATAGAAGAAATTGTAGGTGAAATCCAAGATGAATATGATGAAGAAGAGCGAACATACACCCGTATAGATGAACATACGTGGATGTTTGAAGCTAAAACCCAACTAACAGATTTTTACAGAGTGACTAAAATAGGCGAAAATTATTTTGATAAGATAGCTGGAGATGCCGATACATTGGCCGGTTTGTTATTAGAAATCAAAGGTGAGTTTCCTAAACTTAATGAGAAAGTAGTCTATAATAATTTTGAGTTTGAGGTACTTGCCATGAATAATCGGCGTATCCTTAAAATAAAATTTACTATTTCAACTTAATGCCGTTATTTTCAAAGCATATTGAAGACAACTATCAATGGGGTGTTTGGAAAATAGATGAATGTATGGAAGAACTTCTATCTATGATTCCCGATCAAAAAAGGGAGGAATATGAACGGGAGATACAACATTTTGCATCCATAAATCGTCGTTTGGAATGGCTTTCTGTTCGTATTTTGCTTTATATCCTTTTGGGAGAAGAAAAGAAAATAATGTATTGTACTAACGGAAAACCTTATTTATCGGATTATTCTTATCATATTAGTATCTCTCATACGCGCGGATATGCAGTGATTATTCTTAGTTCCGTAACAGAAGTCAGTATTGATATTGAACAATATGGGGAACGTATTCGACGAGTCGCTCATAAATTCATGCACGATGATGAACAACCTTCCGTCTATTTCAATAGTGATGTATGGTCTTTGTTACTCCATTGGTCGGCTAAAGAAGTAATGTTTAAATGCTGCATGAATACCACCTTCATTGATTTTCGTAAGCATTTTCGTATTTATCCATTTCAAATACAGGAACAAGGAATATTCCAAGCGAAAGAATATTATACAATTAAGCAGCAGGGTTTCTTAATTCATTATTTAATACGTCCTGAATTTGTTATAACGTGGCAAGTTACAGAATAATTTTGATCTATAGGTTAAGAGATTTCTCCATCTGTTTTTCTTTCCAACTTCTCATAAAATCTTTCATAAATACTATCCATCCTATACCACCCACTCCGCCTAAAAACACAAAACCAATAAGAATCAATATCTTGTTAGGTTTACTGGGTTGTAACGAAACGGTTGCAGGTTCTACTACTGTATATACCGGAGTGATCTCCTGAACTTTCACTCTTGCCATTTGCAATTGTTGTGCGACCTGGGTATAGATATCAAAAGTAAGATTTTTTTCATTTACCAACCTTTCTCCTTCCATACGAGCCATTTGTAGAATCGTATTTTGATTTTTATCTGTATATTGAGCATACTTTTGTTGTGCCGTATCATAATCTTCTTTTGCTTCTCTATATAGTTTTTCCGTAAATTCCAAATTACGACGTGCTTTATTTGTACGATAGTCGGTAATATAGTCTTGAAGATTTTTCAATACTATGTTTGTAACATTTGCTGATATTAATGGATCTTGCATGGTGACAGAAAGTGTTGTTGCCTTTGTTTTTTTGTCACTACTTACTTCTATACATTTATTTAAAGTTTTTACGATTTTAGTTTGATTTTTTGTGAGCATAAAGGGATTAAGTTCTCTGTTTTCAGTTTCTGATTCGTTACCGGATAAAGACCTGATCCATTCTAATGCTTTGAATGGAAAAGAAAAAACATATCCCCACCATGCACTGTGTTGTTTTTCTTTAAGATAAATGTATAAAGTAGCGTCTATTTTTCCTTTTTTATCGGAAACTTTTACATCGAATAGGTTAGTTAAAAAAGGTGTAGAACTAACTATATCTGGATATAATTCTACTGAAAGTGCGTCTTCATTCGATTTATTAGCTAAACTAACTCCTGCCATAGCTACCAGTGCTCCCATCCCCTCCATTCCACTCTGTTCGCTAACTTCAGGGGCAAGTGTTACCTTCGTAGTATATTCATTGGGAATACTGAAAGCTACAACTAATCCTATAAGTAGAGCATAACTACATATTTTTAGAATTAATTTACGCTCAGCCCATATTTTTTGCACTAGTTCTATAAGGTCTATTTCTTGCTCTTCTTGTTGTGTATGAACATTTACCTTATTATCATCAATTTCATTCATATTTATTATATGGCTATTTCAGAATATTAATTACTGTTGCAAGCATAGTGGCTAAGGATGCAAATGAAGTTCCTAAACCAATATATTCGACAAGAGTAGTCATTTTCTTTTTTGAATCTTTACTTGGAATGATGATTTCGCAACCCGGTTCTATCACATTTGCTGTATTATTTTTGATATGTGACACTGTACCATTCATATATATTACATATATTCTGTTTCTTTTAGCTAATTCGCTATATCCTCCCGCTTGCTCAATATAGTATTTTAATTTTTTCCCTTCTTTATATGAAATCGTATTAGGATACATTACAGCGCCATTTATTTTGACAGTATTTACATATTCCGGCACATATATGTTATCCCCTTTTTGCAGAATCAAATCATAGTTGGAACCAGGCTGTTGCAAGGCTTTTTCCAAATCAATACCTACTGTATAAACCGTATCACTCGATAATTGTATATTTTCTTCTATTACAGTCGTTTGATTTGCCAAACGCGTAATATCTGCCTTTTGGCGTTTTTCTTGTTCTGTCATTTGACGAAGTAAACGCGTTCCTTTGATATAGGCATCCGGCGTGATTCCACCTGCTTGTTTAACTAAATCACTAAGGCGTTGATTTTTTTTCGTTAACGCATAATTACCTCCGAACAGTACTTCTCCCGTAATTGATACATTTTGCTGCTGATTGTATCCGGGACTTTTCCGTATGTGTACTTCATCATACGGTTGCAGTATAAAACTATTATTGGTTTTTGTTATTACGAATCCATTTTCCATTTCAAGAGAAAACATTGCCCCAATAGTATTGGTGGAGTTTTTCCCTTTAGGATCTTTTATTCTACGAGTAACATCGATACGAGCTGACGATGCTGTCTCTAATAAACCTCCGGCTTTAATAATTAAATCTTCGACGGTTGTATTTTCCGTATAAGCATAAGTTCCGGGTTTACTTATTTCTCCATGTATGGTCAATGTTTTTTTTTCGGATAAGTCGTATATACTTGGAATATATAGTTCATCATTACGTAACAAAGGTACATCCGGAATGGTATTGTTTATTACTCCGTTGACGTCTATTGGAATAATCTCCAATGTAAGGTCTTCGCGTTCACGTTGTAATTGCGCTCGATCAAGAAATGCATCACCTCGAAGTCCTTCCGCTGTTTCAATAAGTTGTTTTACTGTTGAAATCTTTTTGCCTATTGCGTAGGTACCTTCGCGGTAAACAGCTCCCCGTATGGTTACTTTATTTTCGTATCTGTCAAGTATTTCTTGTGTTGTTAAGTCATCTCCATCCTGAAGTTCAAATGTGGAATATTCTGCTTCATCAATCGTATAAATTTGTTTTTCTTTTCCGTTTGAAGAACGTGTAAGTTGTACACTTTTTCTATACGCATCCCCCGTAAATCCACCCGTATAGGATAATAATGCATCTATTGTTTCACCTTTCTTCATTTCGTAGTACATGGGTTTCTTTATTTTCCCCGATATTTTTACTAAATAATCGTAAGTAGGTACTATGATTACATCACCTTCCAATAGGCGAATATTATCATCTATTTTCCCCTCAAATATATATTTGTAAAGGTCTATCGCTATTATTTTTTTCCCTTTGCGTATAATTTGAACATTGCGTAAGCTACCGATTTCGGTAACACCTCCGACTGAATAAATTGCGTGAAAAACAGAAGAAAAAGCAGATAACCTATATGTTCCCGGTACAAGTACCTCTCCCATTATATTAACTTGGATAGTACGTGATTCTCCTAATGTAAGTTTTACTTGAGACACATTTCCGGATACCCCCGAATATATTTTCCCCAATTCACGTTGTAAATAGTTGTTAGCTTCTTTTATGGTTAGTCCGCTTAAATAGATAGGTCCCAAATGTTCGACTTGGATATTTCCATGTGGAGATATTTTTGTTTGAATAGTATTTTCGGAAGCTCCCCATACATTGATAATTACCTCGTCTCCCGGTCCCAGAATGTAATTTTCCGGAGTTGCCTGATTCGTATTCGGCTCGAAAGTCAAATATAAATTTGTAAAAACGTCATGTCCAAAAATATCTTTTTTCGAAGCCGAAAGTGAATCCGTTAAAGGAAAGGAAGAGGTTGCTACTGAACTTTTTATTTCAGAGGATGAACGATCAGCTTGTTGATTCTGAAGTTTTGCATCAGAAGAGGGCAATTGGTTTGTGGTAACAATATCAGTTTCCTGTGTTTTTTCGTATTGTGCTTGAATTCTTTCTACTTGTTGACGAGTAACTCCACGCATCACCAATTCTGTCATTATCTGGTTTTGATCTTTTCCTTTTGAATGGGCATCTTTTACGTATTCTACAACTTGGCTATCGGACATCTGTTGAGCTACTGCAACCCCCGATAAAAAAATTGTAATGAATGATAACATGATAAATCTACACATAATTTCACTCAATATTTAGTTCATTATTATTAACATACAAAAATAAATAGATTTTTTTAAAATAAGAAGTTTTTTATGTTAAGTTATTGAAAGAAAATGATGAATTATTGAAATCATCTATATCTTTTATAAAAGCAAAATATCGTTAGTAAAATCTTTTAAGAACGTTATATTTTGAATGGGGTTTCAGAACAAATTCTATTTATTTAGATTGTTTCAAATCCCCATCCATAAACTACTGTCAGGAACAGGAGCTTCCAATTCTATACTTTCTTTAGATATAGGATGTATAAAACTTACTCTACGAGCATGAAGACAAATACTATCATCCTGATTGGAACGTGGGAATCCATATTTTAAATCCCCCTTAACAGGACAACCTATTTTTGCCAGTTGGCAACGAATCTGGTGATGTCGTCCTGTTTTTAATTCTATTTCAAGCAAATGGTAGTTTTTGGAATGTCCTGCGACCCTATAATAAAGAATAGCTTGCTTGGAGCCTGATTTTTTTTTATCGCAAGCATAGCTTTTATTTTCTTTTTCATTACGCGTTAAATAGTGTACTAATTCACCTTCGGGCTCTGGTGGCTGATTTTTGACAATAGCCCAATATACTTTTTTAATTTCTCCGTTTTTAAGCATTTCGTTTAGGCGAGCCAATGCTTTACTTGTTTTTGCAAAAAGAACCAGACCGCTCACAGGACGATCTAATCGATGAACAACACCGACATATACATTCCCGGGCTTTTGATACTTTTCTTTTAGATATAGTTTAATTGTTTCTGAAAGCGGAGTATCACCCGTTTTGTCTCCTTGTACTATCTCAGAGTTCATCTTATTGACAGCAATTATATGATTGTCCTCGTATATTACGGTCATTTTGTTAGGTATTCATGCCACCACAGCAGTGAATAACTTGCCCCGTTACATAAGAAGAAAGGTCGGATGCCAAAAATGTTGCTACATTAGCCACATCTTCGGGTGTTCCCCCACGACGCAAAGGAATGGATTTTGCCCATTCGGCTTTCACTTCATCGCTCAATTGAGCAGTCATGTCCGTAATAATAAATCCTGGAGCAATGGCATTAGCGCGTATTCCACGAGAACCAAGTTCTTTGGCGATGGATTTAGCTAAACCAATCATACCCGCTTTCGATGCAGAATAGTTACATTGACCTGCATTGCCGGATACACCTACCACGGATGCCATATTAATAATACTTCCTGATTTTTGACGCATCATTATCGATGTACAAGCGTGTATGAAATTGAAAGCCGATTTCAAGTTTACGTTAATAACGACATCCCATTGCTGTTCACTCATACGCATCATCAGTGCATCGCGGGTGATTCCAGCGTTGTTAACCAAGATATCTATACGTCCGAAATCTTTTTGAATTTCAGCAACTACCTTCTCCGTATCTTCAAAACCGGCTGCATTGGAAGCATACCCTTTTGTTTTTACACCCAGTGCGGCAATTGCTTCTTCTGTTTCACGCACATTTTCGTCGATAACCAAATCTGTGAAAGCTATGTTTGCTCCTTCCGAGGCAAACTTTAATGCTATTGCTTTACCAATACCCCTTGCGGCTCCGGTTACAATGGCTGTTTTTCCATTTAATAGTCCCATACTTTAAAAAATTATGTTATTTATAGTTCTTCGTTTCGTTGCAATGCGCCGAACACAATATTTGTTACGAATTTTTTGCGCATTTCCCTGTTCAAATTTTCGCCGATGCGTCCGCGAATATAGGGAACTTCAATACCTTTAATGCAATAGTGCAGTAATGTAGCTGTCATTTCCACATTTTCTATATTGAAAACACTTTTTTCCTTTCCTTCTTGCAAAATATCTTTGAACAATTGAATTTCTTTGGCATCAAACTCTTTGCGGACTTGTTCCACTTTCCATATATCGCGGAAAAAATCCGCACGGAGAGTTCCATTTCTCTCTACGACTTCCTTTATGGCATCTAAATGTGTAAAAATGATTTTTATGATTTTTATGTCGGGAGAAATCTCTTTCAGAACTACCTGTTTCATGGTATCGGAAAGAATTTCTAATTCCGATTCTACGACTGTCAAGTAAATCTCGTCTTTATTTTTAAAATAGGTATAAAGCGTTCTTCTCCCTTTTTTCGAAGCAATAGCTATGTCGTTCATCGTAGTATTTTCTATACCCATCTTTGCAAAAAGTTGACGGGCAGCATCTATTAATTTAGCTCTTGTTTTTGATTTAGATACCATCATAATAGATTGATTATATTGGCAATTAAAATGGATAAGCAAATATAGAAAATTTCTTCGGGTTTTAAGTTGGAAATAAAATTGAATTTATAGAAAATTATGTTACAGGGGGTACGTAAGGGTCAATCATTTTCAAGCCATTGTTGAAATTATCCCTGTTACCACCAATACCTCTATTACTTCTGTTACCACCGTAGGGGCGAGGTTTGCCCACCCTGAATCTGCCTACCATACGAAAATATTGCAGATCCCGAATTAGAGCGAGCAGATCCCACCCCTACGATGACTAATTTGTAGATACCTTCTTTTTCTGTTGCTCTACCGCAATTTAGTTTCTTGAAGTAATTTTTGGGAGGATATAGATTTTTATTTATGTTTGTATGTAATTTAAACCGATTGTATGAAGAAAAATTTTCTCTGTATACCGTTTCTGTTCTTCGTTCTGTTTTTCACATCCTGTTCTGCTACCAAGTTTATTCCCGAAAATTCCTATCTATTAGATGACGTAATAATAAAGACGGATAACAAAAATGTCAAGCCATCCGTTTTGAAAAATTATGTACGTCAAAGACCGAACAATAAATGGATTGGATTGATGAAAATTCAACTTAGGTTTTATAACTTTTCCGGTAACGACTCCACTCGTTGGTATAACAAATTTTTTAGAAAAATAGGCGATGCTCCTGTCATATATAATGAAAGTGATGCTCGTCGATCAGCGGAAGAGATTACAAAAGCCATACATAACATGGGATACATGAAAGCTTCTGTAGAAAACCCGGTCAAGATTAAAAAGAAAAAACTAAAACAATTCTATCAGGTAACTACCGGTAAACCTTATTATATCCGCACTTTAACTTATGATATAGCTGACACATTGATAGCCGATTATCTTGCAAAAGATACTACCGGAATATTGTTGAAAACAGGAATGATATTTGACGTAAATCTGTTGGATGTCGAACGTCAACGCATTACAAACCTGTTGATTAATAATGGATATTATAAATTTCAAAAAGATTACATTACATACACGGCAGATACTGTTAGCGATTCTTATGTAATAGATCTTACCTTGCATTTACATTTATATCAAACCCGAAACGATCTGCCCCCTGTACCGCACCAGCGATACCTGATAAATCGGGTGAATCTTATTACCGAGTATGATATGCTGCAATCGGCAAGTTATAATTTGGCAAATATGAACGATTCTATTTTTTATAATGGATATTCTATTTTTTTTAAAGATAAGTTATACTTGCGTCCCAAAGTTTTGACGGGTAATATTGGAATACAGTCGAATGCTCCATACCGTGAACAAGATATACAACGCACCTATGCTTATCTGGGACGACTTTCGGCTTTAAAACATACTAATATACGTTTTACTGAGGCAGCAGACACTACTCAACTAAACTGTTTCGTCATATTATCAAAGAGCAAGCATCTGTCTGTTACTACAGAACTGGAAGGGACTAATTCGGCTGGAGATTTTGGAGCAGCGGCAGTTCTTTCCTTCCAGCATCGTAACTTGTTTCGAGGGTCGGAGAGTTTTTTGTTGAAATTTCGCGGTGCATACGAAGCCATTTCAGGGTTGCAGCAAGGATACAAAAATGATAATTACACCGAATTCGGCATTGAAACAAGTATTAATTTTCCTATTTTTCTTTTTCCCTTTCTTTCTTCGGATGTAAGGCGACGGATAAGAGCTACTACTGAGTTTGGGATACAATACAATAGTCAGTTGCGTCCTGAGTTTTCACGTACTGTAGCATCAGCTTCGTGGAGTTATAAGTGGACACGTCAGCGACAGGCTCAGCATCGTATTGATTTGATTGACATAAACTACTTGTATATGCCACGAAAGTCAGAACAGTTTATTAAAGATTATCTTACGGATGGGCAAAATTATGTGATGGAGTACAATTACAAAGACAGGTTGATAGTCCGTACAGGATATATGTATAGTTATAATAGTTCACGGGAAGCCTTAGGTAAGGCTGTAACAACCGACTCGTATTCCATCCGAATGAATATAGAATCTGCCGGAAATGTTCTTTCTTTGATTTCAAATTTAGTTAAGCCCCCTAAAAACGAAGATGGAGAATATTCCGTGTTAAACATACCGTTCGCTCAATATGTTAAGGCTGATTTTGATTTTGTCAAAAATCTATTTATAGCTCCTCATAATATATTAGCTTTTCATTTCGCTACTGGGGTTGCCATTCCATACGGAAATGCGAAAGTGATTCCTTTTGAAAAACAATATTTTTCGGGAGGGGCAAACAATGTACGCGGTTGGTCGGTGCGTGGGTTAGGACCGGGTTCTTATTCCGGAAGCGACGGAAAATATTTAAATCAATTTGGAGAAATTAAATTGGACGCCAATGTCGAATATCGCAGTAAACTATTTTGGAAGTTTCAAGGGGCGATATTTATTGATGCCGGTAATATTTGGACAACACACGAGTATGAAAACCAACCGGGAGGCGTTTTCAAGTTCAATAGTTTTTATAAACAGATTGCTGTATCATACGGGTTGGGATTACGTTTCGACTTTGATTTTTTTGTCATACGGTTTGATGGAGGAATGAAAGCGATTAATCCGGTATATGATAAAGGAAAAGACAGGTATCCGATTCTTTATCCGGCGTTTAAACGCGACTTTGTATTACATTTTGCTGTTGGGTATCCTTTCTGATCCGACCTTTAAACCTTTTGTTTGAAAACCTGTCATATATTCAATTTAATTGATAGAAACAAATGCTAATGAAAAAATTATTTATAGGAACGTTGTTATTTGTAAGTGCTTTTAATGTATTTGCACAAAATAAAAACATTACAATTTCGGGTAATGTTGTTGAGGAAGCTACAATGCAAGCTATTGAGCAAGCTACCGTACAGTTATATTCTTTGCCTGATAGCGCCTTTGTGGGAGGAGCAGCGACCTTGTCCCAAGGAGCGTTTACACTTCCTAAAGTTCAGGCGGGCAGATACGCATTGAAAGTATCCTATATAGGTTTCCAAACGAAGATCATTCCCATTCGACTTTCTAATTCCCGATTAAACCATAATGTGGGAACTGTTTCATTGCTTTCTGATGCTATTATGTTGAGCGAAGCAGTGGTAACAGCCGAAGCTCCTCCCGTAACTATTAAAGCAGACACTGTGGAGTACAATGCATCTGCATATAGGGTACCGGAAGGATCCATGTTGGAAGAATTGGTAAAAAAACTTCCCGGCGCAGAAGTCTCAGATGAAGGGAAAATAACCATTAATGGCAAGGAAGTCAAAAGAGTCATGGTGGACGGTAAGGAGTTTTTTTCGGATGACCCCACTGTCTCCATGAAAAACCTGCCTGTTGAAATAGTCGAAAAGATAAAAGCATACGACAGGAAAAGCGATATGGCGCGCATTACGGGTATTGACGATGGTAATGAAGAAACCGTGCTTGATTTAACAGTAAAGAAAGGCATGAAGCGAGGTTGGATAGGAAACTTTATTGCGGGATATGGTAACAAAGAGCGTTATGAAGCGGGAGGAATGATGAGCCGTTTTCAGGATGACGCTACTTTTTCGATATTAGGTTCGGCTAACAATACGAACAATAGAGGATCTTCCGAGTTTGGTGATTCTGGTCAAGGTCTTGGCGGCGGAGGCGGTGGCAATGGTTTTGGTATGGGTACCGGTGTTACGACAGCCCGTTCGTTGGGAATGAACTTTGCCAAAGAGACAAAGAAATTGCAAATAGGCGGTAATATACAATACGGGTATTCGGATAATGACGTACAACGGAAAAGCGTAACGGAAACCTTTTTAGGTGAACAGTCTTCCTTTGAAAATAGTAATAATAGTTCCCGGAGGAAACGTAACGATGTACGTGCCGATTTTCGTCTTGAATGGCGTCCCGATACAATGACTACTCTTATCTTCCGTCCCAATGGAAATTATTCTACTACCGATGTGATCAATGAATCCGATATGAGAACATTTGGTAACGAATATCAGCCTGTCAATAAAAAAGGTTCGAATTCAATAAGCAAAAGCGATAACTATTCTTTCAATGGGAGGCTTCAACTGTTTCGCAAATTGAACAATGAAGGACGGAATTTATTTGTAGGCGGTAATTTCGGTTATAGTGACGGAGATACAAAAAGTGACTCTCATTCGGAAACCAATTTTTACAAGGATGGCAACGAAGATACCGCCATAGAATATGACCGGCACACAAACCGCACGAACGACAGTCGCAATTGGGATGTTTCGGTTGCCTATACCGAGCCGGTATTTAAGAATCATTTCTTGCAAACGCGTTATGAGTTTTCTCACCGTAAACGATTGAGTCAATCATTGGTTTCCGATCCGGATTCCATGATGGCTAACGGGTATGTGGAGTCGTTGAGTTCGCGGGTGGAGAATTTTTATGATACCCATACGGCAGAAGTTTCTTTGCGGGGAATCCACCCGATAGCGATGTACAACATCGGAATAGGAGCCAATCCACAATCTTCGCTTAGTAAAACATCTATTGGACCGAACTCGAATAAACAGTTGCCTGAGCAAAATGTGGTGAACATCAGCCCGAATGCAATGGTGCGGTTTAATTTTTCCAAACAACACACTTTGGTGTTTCGTTATCGTGGACGCAGTGAAGCGCCCAATATTGAAGATCTGCAAGACGTAATAGACCAAACCGATCCGTTGAACATCCGGTATGGGAATCCTAATTTAAAACCATCATTCACTAATAATATGATGATGTTTTACAATAAATTTGTACCCGATGTCATGCGGAGTTATGTGTTTAACTTGTTTTATACGAATACGATTAACTCGGTTGCCAATCAAATGCGGTATGATGTTACAACGGGGAAACGTATTTATGACAGAGTAAATGTGAATGGCAACTGGAATGCAAATGGTTTTTTCTCTTTTAATACCCCATTGAAAAACAAGAAATTTACTCTTATGTCGGGAACGAATGTAGCGTACAGCGATGCGGTGAGTTATACAAGCGTGGGAAACATGGATGCACAACTTAGCACCACTCACAATTTGAGAGCGGGGTGAACGATTGGGAGCTAATTATCGTAATAATTTGTTTGATATTTCGCTCAATGCTTCCATAAGTTACAATAAGACGCAAAATAATAAACAGACGAATAGCAATCGCTATACCCTTCCTTTATACGGTAATTCACATCCGTAGAAAGATATATTTGCCAAGGCAAATTGATGTTTGTACTTCCACCTGAAAGATAGTCAAATGTTTCGCGATTGCTATTCGTCTGTTTATTATTTTGCGTCTTATTGTAACTTATGGAAGCATTGAGCGAAATATCAAACAAATTATTACGATAATTAGCTCCC